>Ga0105859_1000013_pt1 | contig 107970 bp, 95 predicted proteins | sample OrgsoiDNA_201063_FD_89684 | JGI IMG/M metagenome (GOLD analysis project Ga0105859, IMG submission 89684) | Permafrost soil microbial communities from the Arctic, to analyse light accelerated degradation of dissolved organic matter (DOM) -... | ecosystem: Environmental > Terrestrial > Soil >...
GAAAGCCCTCGCTGCCATCGATGTAGGTCTTGATCGCTGTGGTTTTGAACTGCGTGGAATATTTGCCCATGGTGAACACCCCAAAAGTCAGGATTGGTGTCCAACTTTTGGGGGTCAGTTCAGGGCCTTGTCTGGACGGCGGAGAATCGCCTACAAGCCTATTGCACCTGCCGAACCTGCGCCTCCAACTCGGCTTTCAGCGCGGGTTCGAATTTGAGTTGTCTGGCCAGTTCATCGAGGTAGGCGCGCTCCATGAAGTGTTCTTCGTCCACCAGCATGACGCTGGCGATGTACATTTCGGCCGCCATTTCCGGGGTGCTGGCGGCGCGCGCCACCTCCGCGGGGTCCAGGGGCTTGTTCAGTTCGGCATGCAGCCAGCGCCGGACATCCTGTTCACTGGTCAGTTTGCTGAACTCACCCTCGATCAATTGCCGCTCGCGCTCATCCACATGCCCGTCGGCCTTGGCCGCCGCCACCAGAGCACGCAGGATCGCCTGACTGTGTTCTTCAACCTGAGGGGCCGGCAAACGGTCGATGGTCTGTGGCTCATGCTGCGGCGCCCTGCCCTGACTGGCCTGCCAGTTGCCATACGCCTTGTAGGCCAGCACACCCAATGCAGCGAGGCCGCCGTAGGTCAGCGCCTTGCCACCCATCTTGCGTGCCTGCTTGCTCCCTATCAGCAGGCCCATGGCGCTGGCCGCCAGGGCTCCGCCGCCCGCGCCGGAAAGCAGGCTGCTCAATGCGCCCATGCTGTGATTACTCGCCTGACCGCCCGCCTTGTTCTGTAGCAGGTCCTGGCCAGATTTAAGCAACTGATCAAGCAAGCCACGCGTATTCATGGAAAACCTCCAGAGCTTCATCTATCGATTCGGTGCCCAGCAGATTAAAACGAAGCATGAGCACACTGGCTTCATGTGTGCTTCCGGATGTTGCGACTGATCTTTCGAACAAATCCGCCTGAGCCTGTTCTTGAAAAGCTCATCGCTTTAAACGATAACGGTCTGGTTTGTTCTATAAAACTCAGCCGGGAACCCCCCTCATGATGACGCTGCGCCAGATACGGCACTTCATAGCAGTGGCCGAAACCGGCTCGATTTCCGCCGCCGCCCAGGCCGTATTCATTTCCCAATCAACCCTGACGCTGGCAATCCAGCAACTGGAGCAGGAAATCGGCGTCAGCCTGTTCAATCGCCATGCCAAGGGCATGACCCTGACTCACCAGGGACATCAGTTCCTGCGCCAGGCCCACTTGATTCTCGCCACGGTGGACAACGCCAAACGCAGCCTGCAACAGAGCACCGATCAGGTTGCGGGGCAATTGATCATCGGCGTGACCAGTCTGGTGGCCGGTTACTACCTGGCGGATTTGCTGACCCGTTTCCAGCGCGCTTACCCCAACGTCGACATTCGGGTGATGGAAGACGAACGCCCCTACATCGAGCACTTGCTGGTCAGCGGGGAAATCGATGTGGGCGTGTTGATCCTCTCCAACGTCGAGGATCGTCACGCCCTGCAGACCGAAGTGCTGACCCACTCGCCCCACCGTTTATGGCTGCCTGCCCAACACCCACTGCTGGAGCACGACAGCATCAGCCTCAGCGATGTCGCCGGTGAGCCATTGATCCAGCTCAATGTCGACGAAATGGACATGAACGCCCGGCGCATGTGGTCCAGCGCCGGGCTGCAACCCCACGTCACGCTACGCACCGCCTCCACTGAAGCCGTGCGAAGCCTGGTGGCGGCGGGTCTGGGGCTTTCCATCCAGCCGGACATGACCTATCGCCCCTGGTCACTGGAAGGCGACATCATCGAAGCGCGGCCCATCGCCGACCTGACCCGCACCCTGGATGTCGGCCTGGCATGGCGCCGGGGCACGGCACGGCCTGCGCTGGTGGACCCATTTCTGACGGTTGCCCGTGAACAACCCCACAGCGGGCGTAGGCTATCTATTTAATCGAACGCTGCTTTCAGTATTTAGTATTTGTCGTCCACTGATCGGCGCACTAGTCTCAAACCCTGTGTGACGAGATGTAACAAGCCAATCCCGTACGCGCAGACCATGACGATGTGGCCGAATAAAAAAGAGAACCTCGAAAATGGCTGGCACACCCACCACTGCATTCCTCACCTCGCTGCTGATTGACGGCGAACTGGTCTCGGGCCAGGGTTTTGCCGAACCCATTCTCAACCCGGCCACGGGCGAAGTGTTGACCCACATCGCCGAGGCCAGCATCGAGCAGGTCGAAACGGCAATCCTGGCAGCCCATCGTGCATTCACCTCCTGGTCGCGCACCACACCTCAGCAACGCTCGAACATTCTGCTGTCCATCGCCGACGCCATTGAAAAGCAGGCCGACACCCTCGCCCGCCTTGAATCCCTGAACTGCGGCAAACCACTGCACCTGGCGCGCCAGGACGACTTGAGCGCGACGGTGGACGTGTTCCGGTTTTTCGCCGGGGCCGTGCGCTGCCAGACCGGTCAACTGTCCGGCGAATACCTGCCGGGCTACACCAGCATGGTGCGTCGCGATGCTATTGGGGTGGTGGCCTCCATCGCGCCCTGGAACTATCCGGTGATGATGGCTGCCTGGAAGATCGCTCCGGCACTGGCCGCTGGCAACACCCTGGTGTTCAAGCCTTCGGAACACACACCGCTGTCGATCCTGGCCCTGGCCCCTACCCTGGCCGAGCTGCTGCCACGCGGTGTGATCAACATCATCTGCGGCGGTGGCGAAGGGGTCGGCAGCCATCTGGTCAGCCACCCGAAAGTGCGCATGGTGTCCTTGACCGGCGATATCGTCACCGGGCAGAAAATCCTCCAGGCTGCGGCAAAGACCGTCAAACGTACCCACCTGGAACTGGGCGGCAAGGCACCGGTGATCGTCTGCAACGACGCCGACCTGCAAGCCGTGGTCGAAGGCGTGCGCAACTACGGCTATTACAACGCCGGGCAAGACTGCACCGCGGCCTGTCGCATCTACGCCCAGGCCGGGATTCACGACAAGCTGGTGGCCGAGCTGGGTGCCGCCGTGAGCAGCCTGCGCTTTGCCGGCAAGCGCGACGCCGACAATGAAATCGGCCCACTGATCAGCACTCGCCAGCGAGACCGGGTCGCCAGTTTCGTCGAGCGCGCACTGGGCCAGCCGCATATCGAACGCATCACCGGCGCAGCCGTGCATTCCGGTGCGGGCTTCTTCTACCAGCCGACGTTACTGGCCGGCTGCAAACAGAGCGATGAAATAGTCCAGCGCGAAGTGTTCGGCCCGGTGGTCACCGTGACCCGCTTCGACGAACTGGAGCAGGCCGTGGACTGGGCCAACGACTCTGAATACGGCCTGGCCTCGTCGGTCTGGACCCAGAACCTGGACAGGGCCATGCAAGTGGCGGCACGCCTGCAGTACGGCTGCACCTGGATCAACAGCCATTTCATGCTGGTCAGCGAAATGCCCCACGGCGGTTTGAAACGCTCGGGCTACGGCAAGGACCTGTCCAGTGATTCGTTGCAGGACTACAGCGTGGTGCGCCACATCATGGCCAAACACGGAGACACGTTGTAAGCCCCAAGCTTCAAGCAACACCTAAAACCAACAAGAACAGCGACACCCGGCAATCTCAGACTACAAGTAATAGCGAGAGCAACCACTCGCTTGCAGCTAAGGCCTGAAGCTTGCCACTGCTTTCGTGCTGCCCCGACCATAATTAAAGCAAGAGGGAATCCCATGTCAGTGCTCAAGACCGCATTAATCAGTGCTGTAGTCACCGGTATGTTCACCAGCTGCGGCATTTCGGCAGCCGAGACGCTCAAAACCGTCGGCACAGGAGAAGGCCAGCTCGATATCGTGGCGTGGCCGGGTTATATCGAACGAGGTGAAAGCGACAAGGCCTACGACTGGGTCACCGGTTTCGAGAAGGAAACCGGCTGCAAGGTCAGCGTCAAGACGGCTGCGACTTCCGATGAAATGGTCAGCCTGATGACCAAGGGCGGCTACGACCTGGTGACCGCTTCGGGCGACGCCTCGTTGCGACTGATTGCGGGCAAGCGGGTGCAGCCGATCAACACAGCACTGATTCCAAACTGGAAAAACATCGACCCGCGCCTGCAGAACGGCCCGTGGTACGTGGTCAACAAGCAGGTCTACGGCACGCCCTACCAGTGGGGCCCGAACGTGCTGATGTACAACACCAACGTGTTCAAGGTGCCGCCAGTCAGCTGGAGTGTGGTGTTCGAACCGCAAGACCTGCCTGACGGCAAGCCGAACAAGGGCCGCGTGCAGGCCTACGACGGTCCGATCTACATCGCCGACGCGGCGCTGTACCTCAAGTCCACCAAACCGGAACTGGGCATCGTCAACCCGTACGAACTCACCGAAACCCAGTATGCCGCCGTGCTGGACCTGCTGCGCAAGCAACAGCCGTTGATCCACCGCTACTGGCACGACGCAACGGTGCAGATGAGTGACGTGAAGAACGAAGGCGTCGCGGCCTCAAGTTCCTGGGGCTACATGGTCAATGGCCTGAAAGCCGACAACCAGCCTGTCGCATCGACCATTCCGAAAGAAGGCGCTACTGGTTGGGCGGACACCACCATGATGCACGCCGACGCCAAGCATCCGAACTGCGCCTACAAATGGATGGACTGGTCGCTACAGCCGAAAGTCCAGGGTGACGTAGCGGCCTGGTTCGGTTCATTGCCAGCCGTGCCCGCCGCGTGCAAGGCCAGCGACCTGCTGGGCCCACAAGGTTGCGCCACCAACGGTTTCGATCAGTTCGAACAGATCGCCTTCTGGAAAACCCCGCAGGCCGAAGGCGGCAAGTACGTGCCATATAGCCGCTGGACCCAGGACTACATCGCGATCATGGGCGGGCGTTAGGGAGCGCTTCGCACTCCATCGCGGGCAAGGTGGAACGCCACCCCGCCCGCGATCGGCCGCGAAGTGGCCGCAAATGATCCCGCGCTTTTTTGGAGTTTCACACCATGACTCTTGCAGTCCAGTTCACCAACGTTTCCCGTCAGTTCGGCGAAGTGAAGGCCGTTGACCGGGTTTCCATCGACATCCAGGACGGCGAGTTCTTTTCCATGCTGGGGCCGTCGGGCTCGGGCAAAACTACGTGCCTGCGCCTGATTGCCGGTTTCGAGCAGCCCAGCGCCGGTTCGATTCGCATCCATGGCGAAGAGGCCGCGGGCCTGCCGCCGTACCAGCGCGACGTCAACACTGTGTTTCAGGATTACGCCCTGTTCCCGCACATGAACGTGCGCGATAACGTCGCCTATGGCCTCAAGGTCAAGGGCGTTGGCAAGGCCGAGCGCCTGAGCCGCGCCGAAGAAGCACTGACCATGGTGGCCCTGGGCGGCTATGGCGAGCGCAAGCCGGTGCAGCTTTCCGGTGGTCAGCGCCAGCGCGTGGCCTTGGCCCGGGCGTTGGTCAATCGGCCACGGGTATTGCTGCTCGACGAGCCCTTGGGCGCCCTCGACCTCAAGCTGCGCGAGCAAATGCAGAGCGAGCTGAAAAAACTCCAGCGCCAACTGGGCATCACCTTCATTTTCGTCACCCACGACCAGACCGAAGCGCTGTCCATGTCGGACCGGGTGGCGGTGTTCAACAAGGGTCGTATCGAGCAGGTCGATACCCCGCGCAACCTCTACATGAAACCGGCCACCACCTTCGTCGCAGAGTTCGTGGGCACCTCCAATGTGCTGCGCGGCGATCTGGCCCGGCAGTTGAGCGGCGCCCAGCAGCCGTTCTCGATTCGCCCGGAACACATTCGCTTCGCCGACGGCCCCCTGGCCAGCCATGAAATAGAAGTCAGCGGCCTGCTGCATGACATCCAGTATCAGGGCAGCGCCACCCGCTATGAACTGACCCTGGACAACGGCCAGACCCTCAGCGTCAGCCACGCCAACACCCAATGGCTGGACAGCAGCGCGCAGCACCAGACCGGCCAGCGCCTGACCGCCCGCTGGGCACGGGAAGCCATGATTGCGCTGCACGACACCGTTGCGAACGAGGCGCGCTGAGATGAGCCACACCATCGCCCACACGTCAGCGCCACCGGGACAATCGTCATTGCGCCGCTTCTCCAACCTGCTCTACCGCCGACCGAACCTGTACCTGTCGCTGCTGCTGATCCCGCCGCTGATCTGGTTCGGCGCGATCTACCTTGGCTCGTTGCTGAGCCTGCTGTGGCAGGGTTTCTATACCTTCGATGACTTCACCATGGCGGTCACTCCCGACCTGACCCTGGCCAACTTCGCAGCGCTGTTCCAGCCGTCGAACTTCGACATCATCAAGCGCACCCTGGGCATGGCCGTGGCCGTGTCGATTGCCAGCGGCGTGATCGCGTTCCCCATCGCCTATTACATGGCGCGCTACACCACCGGCAAGACCAAGGCGTTTTTCTACATCGCGGTGATGATGCCGATGTGGGCCAGCTACATCGTCAAGGCCTACGCCTGGACCTTGCTGCTGGCCAAGGGCGGCGTCGCGCAATGGTTCGTGCAGCACCTGGGGCTGGAGCCGGTGTTGCAGTTCATCCTCGGTATCCCCGGCGTGGGCGGCAGTACCTTGTCGACCTCGCACCTGGGACGCTTCATGGTCTTTGTCTACATCTGGCTGCCATTCATGATCCTGCCGATCCAGGCCTCCCTGGAGCGCTTGCCGCCTTCGCTGTTGCAGGCCTCGGCCGACCTGGGCGCCAAACCGCGCCAGACCTTCATGCAGGTGATTCTGCCGTTATCCATTCCGGGCATCGCGGCCGGTTCGATCTTCACTTTCTCGCTGACCCTGGGCGACTTCATCGTGCCGCAACTGATCGGCCCACCGGGCTACTTCATTGGCAGCATGGTCTACGCCCAGCAAGGCGCCATTGGCAACATGCCCATGGCCGCCGCCTTCACCCTGGTGCCCATCGTGCTGATCGCCATCTACCTGTCCATCGTCAAACGTCTGGGGGCTTTCGATGCGCTCTAACGCTCAGAAAAACGGCGACCAGGCTTCCCTTGGCCTGAAGATCGCTGCCTGGGGCGGGCTGGTGTTTCTGCACTTCCCGATCCTGATCATCTTCATGTACGCCTTCAACACCGAAGACGCAGCGTTCAGCTTCCCGCCCCAGGGTTTCACCTTGAAGTGGTTCAGCGTCGCCTTCTCCCGGCCTGACGTGCTGGAGTCGATCAAGCTGTCGCTGGAGATCGCCTGCATCGCTACGCTGATCGCCATGGTGCTGGGCACTCTGGCCTCGGCGGCGCTGTATCGGCGTGACTTCTTTGGCAAGGACGGCATCTCGCTGATGCTGATCCTGCCCATCGCCCTGCCCGGCATTATCACGGGTATTGCGCTGCTGTCAGCGTTCAAGACCCTGGGCATCGAACCGGGCATGTTCACCATCATCGTCGGCCACGCCACCTTCTGTGTGGTGATCGTCTACAACAACGTCATCGCCCGCCTGCGTCGCACCTCCCACAGCCTGATCGAGGCGTCGATGGACCTGGGCGCCGACGGCTGGCAAACCTTTCGCTACATCATCATGCCCAACCTCGGCTCCGCGCTGCTGGCGGGCGGCATGCTGGCGTTCGCCCTGTCGTTCGACGAAATCATCGTCACCACCTTCACCGCCGGCCACGAACGCACCCTGCCGATCTGGCTGCTCAACCAGTTGAGCCGACCACGGGATGTGCCGGTGACCAACGTCGTCGCCATGCTGGTGATGCTGGTCACCATGCTCCCGATCCTTGGGGCGTATTACCTGACCCGCGGCGGCGAAAGCGTGGCGGGTAGTGGCGGGAAGTAACAGACAAAAATCTGTGGGGGCGACCGGGGTCGCTCCCACACAGCACCCATTGCTTCAAAGGAGACAATCATGCAAACCAAACTGCTGATCAACGGCCACCTGGTCGCGGGCGAAGGTCCGAGCCAACCGGTGTTCAACCCTGCCCTGGGCCGGGTACTGGTGGAGATCAACGAAGCCAGCGAAGCCCAGGTCGATGCGGCCGTGCGCGCTGCCGACGCGGCGTTCGACAGCTGGTCGCAAACCCCGCCCAAGGACCGTGCACTGTTGCTGCTCAAACTGGCCGACGCCATCGAAGCCCATGGCGAAGAACTGGCGAAGCTGGAATCAGACAACTGCGGCAAGCCCTACCACGCGGCGCTCAACGACGAGATCCCGGCGATTGCCGATGTGTTTCGCTTCTTCGCAGGCGCCAGCCGCTGCATGAGCGGGTCGGCGGGCGGTGAATACCTGCCGGGCCACACCTCGATGATCCGTCGCGATGCCGTGGGAGTCATTGCCTCCATTGCTCCGTGGAACTACCCGCTGATGATGGTCGCCTGGAAAATCGCCCCGGCCCTGGCTGCAGGCAATACCGTGGTCCTCAAGCCATCTGAGCAGACGCCCCTGACGGCCTTGCGCCTGGTGGAACTGGCGGCGGAAATCTTCCCTGCAGGCGTGCTCAACCTGGTGTTCGGTCGCGGACAAACCGTGGGCAACCCGCTGGTCACGCACCCCAAAGTGCGCATGGTCTCGCTGACCGGCTCCATCGCTACCGGCTCGCACATCATTTCCAGCACCAGCGACAGCGTCAAACGCCTGCACATGGAGCTGGGCGGCAAGGCGCCGGTGATCATTTTCGACGACGCCGATATCGACGCCGCCGTGGAAGGCATTCGTACCTTCGGCTTCTACAACGCCGGGCAGGATTGCACTGCGGCGTGCCGGATCTATGCACAAAAAGGCATCTACGAAAAATTCGTGAACAAGCTCGGTGAAGCCGTCAGCACCATCAAGTACGGCCTGCAGAACGACCCGAATACCGAACTCGGCCCCTTGATCACCGCACAGCATCGCGACCGGGTGGCCGGCTTCGTCGAGCGGGCGGTGGCCCAGCCGCATATCCGTTTGATCACCGGTGGCAAGGCAGTCGAGGGCAATGGCTTCTTCTTTGAACCCACCGTCATCGCCGACGCCCAGCAAGACGACGAAATCGTGCAGCGCGAGGTATTTGGCCCGGTGGTTTCAGTGACGCAGTTCGATGACGAAGCGCAGGTCCTGACCTGGGCCAACGACTCGAATTACGGCCTGGCCTCATCGATCTGGACCCAGGACGTTGGCCGCGCCCATCGCCTGTCCGCCCGTTTGCAATACGGCTGCACCTGGGTAAACACGCACTTCATGCTGGTCAGCGAAATGCCCCATGGCGGCCAGAAACTGTCCGGTTATGGCAAGGACATGTCCATGTATGGCCTGGAGGACTACACCACGGTGCGGCATGTGATGTTCAAGCACTAAAAGGTGAATCGTCACCCGATCGCCCACTGTTGAAATACATACCCCTGTGGGAGCGAGCTTGCTCGCGAAGAGGTCGGCAGCACCCCGTGAAGTCGTCGTGCTGATCACAGTTCAAAACAAAACAACAACCACCGGCCGGGCTGCGCTTGATTGCGCAGCCACGGATTCGGCCACCCAAAAATCTGCCGATTTTCTGGAGAAAACCATGAGCAACATCCCCGTTTCCCCTGCTGCGGACAGCGATGCCGAGCAGTTACGCCAGTTGGGGTACACCTCCAACTTCAACCGCAGCATGAGCCTGTGGGAAAACTTCGCCCTGGGCTTTACCTACCTGTCGCCGGTCGTGGGCGTCTATACCCTGTTCGGTCTGTGCCTGGCCGCAGGCGGGCCACCGATGTTCTGGGCCTACTTGCTGGTGGGCATCGGTCAAATGATGGTGTGCCTGATCTTCGGCGAAGTGGTGTCACAGTTTCCGATTTCCGGCGGCGTGTACCCCTGGGCTCGTCGCCTTGTGGGCAAGCGCTGGGCGTGGATGGTGGGCTGGATCTACTCGATCGCCCTGTGCGTGACCATCGCTACGGTTGCCGTCGGTGCCGGGCCTTATCTGGCCGCCATGCTGGGTTTCGAACCGAGCAACAACACCAACATCGTCATCGCACTGGTGCTGACGTTGTTCGCCACTCTGGTCAACCTCAGCGGCACCAAAGTGCTGTCGCGCATCGCCATGTTCGGCTTCCTGTGCGAACTGATCGGTGCCGTGATCGTCGGCGTCTACCTGCTGGTTTTCCAGCGTCATCAGCCCATCAGCGTGCTGTTCAACACCTTCGACATCAGCATCAACGGCTCTTACCTGCCGGCGTTCCTCACCGCTTCGCTGGCGGGGATGTTCCTGTACTACGGTTTCGAAGCCTGCGGTGACGTTGCCGAAGAAACCCCGAACCCGAGCAAACAGATCCCCCGCGCCATGCGCATGACCATCTACATCGGTGGCGCAGCAGCCATGTTCGCCTGCCTGGCGTTGATCCTGTCCGTGCCGGACATGGCCGCCGTGATCAATGGCACCGACAAGGACCCGGTCACCACCATCCTCAGCAATGCCTTCGGTGTGACCGGTTCGAAAGTGGTCATGGGCGTGGTGATGGTGTCGTTCATCTCCTGCGTGATCAGCCTGCAAGCCGCCGCCAGCCGCCTGCTCTACTCCTACGCCCGGGATGAAATGATCGTCGGCAGCGCGCTGCTCAAACGCATCTCGCCCAACACCCAGGTGCCGGTCACCGCGCTGTTCGTCTCCGGCGTACTGCCTGCGCTGATCATCTGCCTGGGCTTCGTGTTGCAGGACGCGGTCGCCACCATCGTCAGCTTCGCCGCCATCGGCATCTACCTGGCCTTCCAGATGATCGTCCTCGCCGCCCTCTTCGCCCGCGCCCGCGGCTGGATCCCCAGCGGCAAGTTCAGCCTCGGCAAATGGGGCCTGCCCATCAACCTCGGCGCCCTGATCTACGGTGTGCTGGCAATCATCAACATGGCCTGGCCCCGCACCCCGGACGCCGCGTGGTACATCAACTACGCCATGGTCCTGACCACCGCCATCGTCATCGGCCTGGGGTTGATCTACATGTGGATCGGCAAACCGTATGACCACGGCACAGCGCCGGCAGGGGATGCCTGGAAGATTGGGCGGTAGGGGGCAAACAGAGTACCCATGAAATCAGAGGGCCTGCGCTTTTGCGTGGGCACTCTGCTGATCAAGCAATGCTTCAAGACGGCGAGATCAGCTCGACAGTCGGAAAATAGGACCGATAACGTTTGGTATCCCGTGTCAGCAAAGGGAAACGCTCTACTGCTGAATGCGCCCCGATAAAGAAATCCGCCAACACATTGCCCTTGCTGCCACCGCTTTTGCGATAGCGGGCAAAAGCCTTGCCTGCGACAAAAAGCGCAGGCTTTGGTAGCTGTAGCACTGTCAGCCCCATCTCCTCGATAGCGTCGTCGAGAGCTTCAAAGGTCGAAAAGGTAGAGGCCAATTCCGCGTAGATAACTGGATTGATGGCCAGGCTGCTCACGCGAGACTGCATTCGGAGCTGCTGAATCGACCATTCGGCCCACACTGGGTCATCCTCCAGAACATCGATCAGCACATTGGTATCCACGAGAACCATCAGTCGTCGCCACGTAAAAGAGCCATGAGCTCATCCGTTCGCCATTTGATGTCTGCTGTGCCGCGCACCCGATCAAAACGATCCCTCGAACCAGCCTCCTCCGTCGGCCTTGCAGCGTGAAGAATAACTTCACCATTGGCATTGACGCTAAATTCAACTTTGGAACCCGGCATGAGATGCAATGCATCACGTATCAGCTTGGGGATGGTGACCTGCCCTTTACTCGTCATTGTCGTCCACATGGAAATCTCCTTAGGTATTACCTGAATGGAGAAGGTAATACCTAAAAAAGATGTCTGCAATTTTTGTTGACCCGCATTCAGGACGGCCATGGTGACATGGGGATCATTTTCTCTGGTCGTAGTTATTTATTACCCATCCGCGATCCGAGTGTAGGGCCGGAAATGAACAACGATTCAAACTTGCAGCGAACCCCGCCCACACGCTAGGCTTCGCCCGTCGTTGCAAATTCAATGACCGGATTTGACCGTCCGATTAGCATTAGGCGTTTCAGCCCTTCAAGCCTACGTCGGCATCATGCCGAGGCCTGTTTTATGGCGGCTGTGCGCGGGACACCCTCGGGTGTGCCGGGTTCCTATTGCCCCGGTCGGTCAACCCTCGCACAGTTGCCACCCAATCTGTTTGACCGCGGACGGTGACAGCTCTATCGATAGGAGCTTTACCCAATGACCACACCGTTCACCCCCACCCTCTTCGTCCGCCACAACCGAATCCTGCACACCCTCCTCCTCGAATCCGAAGCCTGGTTTTGCGTCCCGGACCTGAGTCGCCTCATGGGTTGCAGAATGGGTGAGCGGCAGATTCGTAAACTCGACGGGGATTAGCACCGCGTCGTCCGGCTGCTGCTCAATGGCTGAGCCATGAAGTGATCCCCGCATTGCGCGGCGCCCCACCCGCTATCGAAGCCCACACCCCAGGCGTGAGCACGTTGCAGTGGTCGGGCATGAGCCCGCGTATGCTGACCTGGCAAAACGAAGCGTGGATAAGGTGGCAGGATGCGCCGGCATTACTGAAGGCCGAAAACCGCCCTCGCTTCAGGATGCGTTTTCGGTGGTGGAGAAGATCATCGAGCATTGTCGAGACGATGCAGATTCGGAATTAAGTATCTGGCCATATTTATCTATTGCCTGCCACGACGCCTTCGCGAGCAAACTCGCTCCCACCTTGATGTTTGTTAAGACCAAGATCCTTGGCAGACACTGAGACCTGTGGGAGCGAATTCATTCGCGAGAGGCCGACACATCCAGCATGTCGGTTGCCGACACTCACTGTTTGTACACCCATCAAACGAATGTAGACAATCAAATACTCCACTCAAAAACCTGCCCCACCTATCACCCTTCAATAAATCGCGAACTTTCATGACAGACGATAAGAAACCTCCCACATAACTACAGGATCGGTCCGCAAGATCTCACGTTAAACATCACGAATACTTCGCACCGCATAACGGGCGACGTTAGTTGGACGCCCCATTCCGACAACCAGGTGTATTCATGAAAATATCAATACTCCCTGCCGCTTTATTGCTGGCAGGCTTTACTACATTTGCTCATGCCAACAGCGGTGTCATCACCTTCACGGGTGAACTGGTCGCGACTTCGTGCGTCGTGACACCGGGTGCTGGCGTCGGTGGCGGTGCGGGCAATATCAATGTGAACATGGGCACCGTTGCTCTCTCCGATTTGAGCCAGGGCAACGGCAGTGATTTCGGTGCTGCCACGCAAATAAACCTTGATGTCGATTGTTCATCCGGCGCGGGCGGCCTGAGTTCGGTAAAGATGATCTTCGACCCTCGTTCGGGTTCTGGTGTGAACCCTGACGACACTCGCTTGCTTCAACTGAGCCCCGGGGCAGGCGCGGCCACGGGTGTGGGCATTGCGATCATCAATGACAACAACAAGATCATCAACATGAACGCCAATGAAACCATCGACGCGCCTTTGGTCATCAGCGGAGATACCGGCAAAGCGGAACTGAGCATGCGAGCGGCCTATGTCCTGAGTGCCGCCTCGGCCCAGGCCACGGTGGGTGTGGCCAACGCTACGTTGCCCTTCACACTTAAATACGAGTAACCCGTAACGAATAAAGAGGGCATTCCCTCTTTGTTTGTACTCAAAGGTATCAGGCATGTTCACCATTCCTCGTGCGGTCATTGGCTTGCTTTGTCTGTTGACCCTACAAACCTCCCACGCCGCCGTTTCACTCAGCAGTACCCGGGTCATCATCGCCAAGGGCACACATGAGGCCAACCTGATCGTACGAAATCACGGCAACGACGATGTGATGCTGCAAAGCTGGCTCGAGTCGGACCCACGGCAGCCAGGCGCTCATGGGGCTTTCGTTGTAACGCCCACGGTGGCCCGACTGAACGGCCAGGCAAAGCAACAGTTGCGGGTCTTGTTCCAGGGCGCAGGCTTGCCGACTGATCGTGAGTCCGTCGTTTGGCTGAACGTGCAGGAGATCCCGAAACGCGCCGAAAAGGCCAACACCTTGCAACTGGCCGTCCGGCAAAAGATCAAAGTCTTCTATCGTCCCGAGGCACTGGACGGCTCAGCAAACGATGCCCCCGCTCATTTGCAGTGGCGCGTCGTCGAAGATCGCACCGGGCGTTTTCTGCAAGTAAATAACCCAGGGGTATTTCATGTATCCCTTGCAGAACTAAGCCTCGGTATGCCGGGACTACTCGACACCCCTGACACAAAAAGTACGATGGCTAAAAGCACAATGATCGCTCCCGGAGAAACAGCCCGAATCAATCTTGGCAGCCTCGACCCTCGCGCAACTAAATGGACGTTAACGTTCAAAGCCATTAATGATTATGGCGGACAAACAATTTATGACGCCCTCGTCAATACCGAGGCGCTCCATCAGGCCACTGTTCGCTCCTGATAACACTGACTTGATTGCAGGTTCACATCCTATACCGAGTTTCATGGATATCACTATCTGCATGATTCTCGTGCGCACTGGCGAGTTCATGAAATGTTCAAACAGATACAACGTCCATCAGCCAATATCAGAAGACGGGGATTTAATGTGGGTTATCCGTCCTTCCCGTTAAACAGCCTGAGCCTGGCCATACTGCTACTTTCTCCAGCGTCTGCACTTGCCGAAGAAGCGTTCAACACCGATTTTTTCCATGGCCCGATGGATTCCGCAGACCTGAAAAACTTTCTGGAAAGCAATTCCGTCGCACCTGGCACTTACCGGGTCGATCTTTACATCAACCGCGTCCTCACTACCCGCCGCGACGTAACGTTCAGGAAAAGCCCGGACAACGGCAAGGTCCAAGCCTGCCTCACGCTCGATACGTTGCAACTGCTGGGCGTGAATATTCAGAAACACCCCGGCCTGCAACAGCAAGACGATTGCCCGGACCTGCCCCGCATCATCGAGCGTGCAACCGTGGCCTACGACCCTGCCCGCCTGAAACTGGAAGTCAACGTTCCGCAAGCCAGCATGCTGCCCACCGCCCGGGGCTACATCGACCCCCAACTCTGGGATTACGGTGTCAATGCCGGCTTTATCAATTACCAGCTCACCGGACGCGACAGCCGGTATGACGGCGGCCATCAGCAGAACTACAACCTTGGCCTGCGTAACGGGTTGAACATCGGCCCATGGCGGTTACGCAATGATTCCGCGTTCTCGCAAAACGCTCAGCGCGGGCGCACGTTTCAAAGTAACCGCACCTTCGCCCAACGGGATGTCTCGGGGTTGAAAAGCCAGCTCACGCTAGGTGAGACCTATACGTCCTCACAGATTTTCGACAGCGTGCGCTTTCAGGGCCTGGAAATGGCTTCCGATGAAGCCATGCTTCCGGACAGCGAGCGGGGTTATGCGCCGTCCGTGCGGGGTAACGCCGACACCAACGCGACCGTGGAAATCCGCCAGAACGGCTACTTGCTTTACACCACCAACGTCTCGGCGGGCCCCTTTGAAATCAACGAGATTTTCCCCAGCGGGTCCAACGGCGATCTTGAGGTAACGGTGATCGAGTCAGACGGTCAGCGCCGGACATTCATACAGAGCTTTGCCAGCCTCCCGCAAATGGTTCGCGGCGGTGCCGTACGCTACAACGTTGCGCTGGGCAGATATAGCAATACCCAGGAAGGACCTACGCCTTGGGTCGGCACCGGCGGCATCACCTACGGACTCACGGACTCCACCTCCGTTTTTGGAGGCGTTCAGTCTTCGCAAGGCTTTTGGGCGACCAATGCCGGGGTGACCCAAAACACGCCTTGGGGTGCGATGGGGATGGACCTCACCAAATCCATCAGCGAGGTACGCAACAAGAACAGCACAGGCGAAAGCCTGCGCCTTAGCTATGCGAAAACCCTTACAACGACCAACACCACTTTCACCCTGGCGAACTACAGGTTTTCCACCGAGGGCTATCGAACCCTGGCCACGCATGTTGCCGACATGAGCAACATCGACAGGGACTACCTCATCGGTCGCGCCCGCAATCGTTTCCAGGTCAGACTGGATCAGAGCCTGGGGGACGGCAACGGTACTGTTTACCTCGACGCTTCGGACCAGAACTACTGGAACATCAACGGCTCGACCCAAAGTCTCAGGGCGGGATACGCCAACAGTTGGCGCTCGATATCTTACAACCTCAGCGTTGCCCATACGCGCAACCCGCAGGATGAACGGCTGGACAACGAAAACCGATTCACGCTTTCCCTGTCGTTCCCGTTGGGCTCTTCGCCAAGGGCGCCCCTGGCCACCACAGATATCAATTACAACGGGCACAACAACCAAAGCATCCGAACCCGGCTGGGGGGCAGGCTGCCGGGCTATGACAACGTCAGTTATCACCTGCAAAGCGGTGCCGATAGCGCCAACGGCGGTTCGAGCTCAGCCAGCCTGAATGCATTGACGCCCTATGCGCGACTGGGGGCAGGCTACAGCGAAGGTGGCGATTACCAGGCATTTGATGTCAGCGCAGCCGGCGCAGTGGTGGCGCACGGCGGTGGTGTCAACTTCGGCCAGACCGTGGGCGACACCTTTGCCCTGGTCTCCCTGCCGAATGTGGAGGGCGTCGGTATCAGCAATGCCACTGGGGTTTCAACCGCAGCCAATGGCTATGCCGTGTTCCCGTTTGCCAGCCCCTACCGCGCCAACTGGGTCAGCCTGGACACCGGCACCATCGCCACCGACCTGGACATAGAAAATCCCATTGCCCAGGTCGTCCCCCGTCGGGGCTCAATCACGCTGGCCAGGTTCGAGGCTCAAACCGGGCGTCGCGTGCAGTTTCAGTTCCTGCGTGGCGACCATCAGCCAATCCCTTTCGGCGCCAGCGTCATGGATCAGGAGGGTCGGCAATTGACCATTACCGACCCTTCAGGGATGGCCCTGGTATTCGCTCAGGCCGATGAAGGCACCCTGTCACTCAAGTGGGGCGAGCAACGCTGCACAGCGAAATACGCCCTTGACGAACGTAACCCGGAGCGAAGCTTTGAAAAATTCCAAGCCGTGTGCGAATGAGCGGCCCCTTAGGTTGAAAGCACTCTCGGCAGTCTTGTTCAGCGCGACACTGATAGTGACCAACCCTGCTATAGCCGGGCTGAAAGTTGATACCTCACGGGTCGTGTTCACATCCTTGATGAAAGAAGCCCGTATCACTGTCAGCAATACGGGCAACGACGAAATCATCGCCCAAAGCTGGCTGGAGTCGGACGAAGGGAATGAGGCGGCAGAGCTGTTTGTCATTACCCCTCCTTTGACCCGTGTCCTGCCCAACGAGAAAAAGGTGTTCCGCATCCTCTATCAGGGCACGGGCCTTGCGAACGACAAGGAATCTCTGGCCTGGATCAACTTTCAGCAGATCCCGACCAGGACTACTGCACCCAACACCTTGAAGCTGGCGATCCGGCAGCGGATAAAACTCTTCTTCCGCCCCGATGCGTTGCCCGACAGAGTTGAGGACGCCGTGAGCCAGCTGAGATGGTCGCTTGATCTCAGTGGCTCGACCCCACAGGTGCTGATTGAAAACCCCGGCAGCTTTTACGTTTCCATGGCTGGCCTCGATGTAAAAACAGCCCATGGGGAAACACTGCTCAAGACCAACTCGATGGTTGCCCCCCAAAGCACGACCCTGCTGGCGATACCGCCCAGGGATGACGCGCGCACGCTGAATATAGCGTTCCTCGTCGTCGATGACTTCGGCGGTCGCAAAGCCTGGCAAGTGGAAGTCTCTCGCCTGGCCACTGGTCAAGCCACTCCAGCCAACACCCACGATTGACGCGGACAGTTACGGCTATGGCCGGCTTTACTGCCCCTAGAGGTTCATATGCATAACACACCGCCCATTCATGACATGAAGTCAGTCATCCGCACGTTGACCGGGCTGACGTTGACCGCCCTACTGGCAGGGTTTACAGGCAGCGCCAGCGCAGATCCCGCAAACAACAGTTGCTGGACACCCGGCGGCGGCAATGGACAAGGCAACAACAGACTGCAGTTTTTCCTCAACTACATGGCCCCCTTCGGCGCAGTTGAGGTGGGTGAGGTCATGGGAATGGCCTCCGTCAGCACCTCGATAACCTGTCTGAACAGTTACTACCCAGGGGGCAATTTTGCCGTACAGCTTGAAATGTACGGCAGGCCTTCCGGCGCGCAACTTGACATCTGCGATACGGGCCTGGATGGCGTAGGTGTAAGGTTTTTCGCCAGTGGCAACCCGATGAACTGCAACAACTGGAAAGACGAGATCGTCAACATCAAGGTTCCTGGAGGATCAAGCACCCACCCCATCAACACACCCAACATGGCGGAGTTCATCAAGACCAAGGCAACCACCAGCCTCAGCCCCGGCTATCACGAGATCCAGGTACCGCTCAACACGATGTACTCGTACTGGCCCGGGCACGCGGGCTCGACGGTATGGGGGCAATACTCGTTTACCGGTGAAACCCGCGTGCTGGTCTCAAGCTGCACATTTTCGGACACCGCCAAGCAAGTGGATTTCAAACAGGTCAGCCTCAGCGATCAAAGCGAACTGGCTCGGGAAAGCTTCGACGTCAACCTGGGTAATTGCGGCAGCCAGGCTGAGGCTGAAAACTTCAATAACCTGGTGGATATTCGCTTCGATTCGCCGTTGATCCAGCCCAACGGGGCATTGCGCAACGCCAGTTGCAGTGATTGCGCGACCGGCGTGGAAATCGAAATGTACAGCGCCAATGGAAACCGCATTCCACTGACGCAAAAGTACGATATGGCCACGGGGGACTTCACCATCAATGCGCCCAACATCGTCCACCGGTTCGAAGCACGCCTGGTAAAAAGCGGGACCACCACCACGGGAGGCAAAATCGACAGTTCAGTGACCATGGTGCTCACCACTATCTAACTCACCGTAGTCGGTGTTGAAACCAGACTGGCCCCGATCTGTCAGTTAAGACACGAAACGTGTGGGAGCGACTGGGGTGACGATGCACCTTGCTTGCGAATGTGTTGATCACTCCCGCAAATCGGACTCATGAATCGGTTGGTCACGGTGGGTTGCGCGTTGGTACTGCGCAGGCCAGGTGGCTTTACGGCCGCCCAGGTCGTCGTCGGCGTGCAGTGGCCAGTAGGGGTCGCGCAACAGTTCGCGGGCCAGAAGGATAATATCGGCCTGCCCGGTACGCAGGATGTGCTCGGCCTGGGCCGGTTCGGTGATCATGCCGACGGTGCCGGTGGCGATGCCCGATTCCTTGCGCACGCGCTCGGCGAAGCGGGTCTGGTAGCCGGGGCCCACCGGGATTTCTGCGTTGGACGAGGTGCCACCCGACGACACGTCGATCAGGTCCACGCCCAAGGTTTTCAGACGCCGTGCCAGTTCGACGGTTTCGTCGGGGTTCCAGCCATCCTCGACCCAATCGGTGGCCGAAACGCGCACGAACAGCGGCAACTCCTGCGGCCATACCGCACGTACGGCTTCGGTCACTTGCAGGGTCAGGCGGATGCGGTTTTCGAATGAGCCACCGTATTGATCCCGGCGCTGGTTACTCAGAGGCGACAGGAACTGGTGCAACAGATAACCGTGCGCTGCGTGAATCTCCACCACCTTGAAACCCGCCGTCAGCGCGCGATGGGCGGCATCGACGAAGGCCTGGATCACGGCCTGGATCTGGCTTTCATCCAGTTGCGTCGGCGCGGTGTGGTTGGGGTCGAAGGCAATCGGCGATGGACCGACCGGGGTCCAGCCACCTTCGTCAGCAGGCACACTGCCGTGCTTGCCCAACCAGGGTCGCCAGGTGCTGGCCTTGCGCCCCGCGTGAGCCAGTTGAATACCCGCCACGGCGCCCTGGGCGGTGATAAAGCGGGTAATGCGTTGCAGCGGTTCAATCTGTTCGTCGTTCCACAGCCCCAGATCTTCGGGGGTGATGCGACCGTCTTCGGTCACGGCCGTGGCTTCGGTGAAAATCAGCCCGGCACCACCCACCGCGCGGCTACCGAGGTGAACCAGGTGCCAGTCGTTGGCCAGGCCATTGACGCAGGAGTACTGGCACATCGGCGACACCGCAATACGATTGAGCAGGGTCAATTGACGCAGGGTATAGGGTTCAAGCAGCAGGCTCATGGCGACCTCTCAAGTTGGAAAACCGGGTTCCAGATTCTGTACCGATAGAGTTCTGAGCCTAGTCGACAACTCGATAGGCGGGAGGGTTCAGTAAGCGGGGTCGTTGCCGGCCTGGACCTGTGCAGGCTGTGTGGGAGCGAATTCATTCGCGAGACGTCGGTACAATCACCCCCACCAGTGCCTGGCATACCGCATCGCGAATAAATTCTCTCCTACAGAGGGTTGAGAAGGACTCAACGCGGTGCGATATGCGCCACCATCAGTTGTACGGTCTCATTGCCGCGAAACTCGTTAAGGTCCAGCTTGTAGGCCAGTTCCACCCAGCGAATGCTCGGGTCGGGCCAGATATCGCGGTCCACGCCAAAAGCGATGCCGTCCAGCCTGACGGTGCCACACTCGCTCTTGAGCACCATTTTCAGATGCCGCTCGCCCACGACCCGCTGTTCCACTAGCTGGAACACACCATGAAACAACGGCTCAGGAAAATGCTGACCCCAAGGCCCGGCGTTGCGCAGTGCGCGGGCCAGTTCCAGATGGAACTCCTCGACCGCCAACGAGCCATCGGACAGCAGACGGCCGGTCAGGTCTTCTTCACACAACTGACGCCGCACTTCGACATCAAATGCTTCGGCAAACGCCGGGAAGTTGGCCTCAGGCAGTGACAGCCCCGCCGCCATGGCGTGGCCACCGAACTTGCTGATCAGCTCCGGGTGTTTGGCCGCTACGGCATCCAGCGCATCGCGAATATGGAAACCCGGCACCGAACGCGCCGAGCCTTTAAGCACGCCTTCACCGGCGCTGGCGAAAGCGATGGTCGGCCGGTGGTAACGCTCCTTGAGCCGCGAGGCCAGGATGCCGATAACGCCCTGGTGCCAGTCCGGCTCGAACAGGCAGAGCCCGAACGGCATGGACTCCACCGGCAAGTCCTTGAGTTGCTCCAGCGCCTCGCGCTGCATGCCTTGCTCGATGGATTTGCGATCCTGGTTCAACTCGTCCAGTTGCACGGCCATTTCGCGGGCAAGGTTTTCGTCTTCGCACAACAGGCATTCGATGCCCAGACTCATGTCGTCCAGGCGCCCTGCAGCATTCAGGCGTGGCCCGAGGATAAAACCCAGGTCGGTAGAAGTAATGCGCGCCGGGTCGCGACGTGCCACCTCAAGAATCGCCTTGAGCCCAGGCCGTGCGCGGCCGGCACGGATACGAAGCAGGCCCTGATGCACGAGGATGCGGTTGTTGGCGTCCAGTGGCACCACGTCGGCGACGCTGCCCAGGGCGACCAGATCCAGCAGATCCCCAAGGTTGGGTTGCGCCCGTTGCTGGCTTTCGAACCAGCCGGTGTCTCGCAGGCGCGCGCGCAGGGCCATCAATACGTAGAACATCACGCCGACACCGGCCAGCGCCTTGCTCGGGAACTCGCAGCCGGGCTGGTTGGGGTTGACGATGGCATCAGCCGCCGGCAGTTCGTGGCCGGGCAAGTGGTGATCGGTGACCAGCACCTGCAACCCTGCCGCCTTGGCAGCGGCTACGCCCTCGACACTGGAGATACCGTTGTCCACAGTCATCAACAGGTGGGGCGTACGCTCCAGGGCCACCTTGACGATCTCCGGCGTCAGGCCATAGCCGTACTCAAAACGGTTGGGCACAAGATAATCCACATGCGCCGCCCCCATCAGCCGCAGCCCCAGTACACCCACGGTGCTGGCCGTGGCGCCATCAGCATCGAAATCGCCGACGATCAGGATGCGGTGGCGTTGTTCCAATGCCACCACCAGCAAATCCACTGCCGCATCGATGCCCTTGAGTTGCTGATAGGGGATCAACCGGGCCAGACTCTTGTCCAGCTCGGCCTCCGACAAGACGCCACGTGCGGCGTACAAGCGGGTCAGCAACGGCGGAAGGTCGCCCAGAAAAGGCAGTGTGTCAGGCAACAGACGGGGTTCGATGCGCATGCGGGTTCGCTGATTCTCGAGGGTGGATGGGACGGGATCAGCCGCGCTCGCCGGTGAGCCATTGCAATTGCACTTCGTGCTGACCGCGATCATCGGTCACGAAAATCGTGCCTTCGCTGATCATCACGTCCCACTTGATAACCCGGGGCATGTCCTTGGCCAACACCTCAAGCACTTCTTGCGGCACGGCAGCGACATTGACGTTCTTGAGATTCTTGATCGCCGGGATCACTTTGGTCTCCCAGACACGCAGGCTGCCATACGCCAGCAGGCTGGTACGTTCGGTACGGCGTGAACACCAGGTCAGGCGGTCGGCGTCAGGCTGGCCGACTTCGATCCAGTGCAGGACGCGATCATCCAGGCTTTTTTCCCACAGCGCGGGCTCATCGACGTCCGACAGGCCACGGCCAAAGGACAGCTGTTCGTTGTACCAGAAGGCGTAGGCCAGCAAACGCACGGTCATGCGCTCTTCGGTTTCGGACGGATGGCGGGCGATGGTCTGTTTGACGCTTTCATAGACCCCGCGATCGAGGTCGGTGAGGTTCAGTTCGAATTTGTAGGTCGTGGACGGCTGGGCCATGAACGGGCTTCTAGATGCGGGGAAAGGCGCCAAGTCTAACCGATGCCAGCCTGATGAACGAAACCACTCATTCCAGAGCGCTGCAATTGTTAAACAATCGCTCGACGAAGCCGACAAGCTCATCGAGAATTCCCGGCAGAGATCGAACCCGTGACTCGCCTGGCGGCGCGACTGCGCATCTTTGCTGCTTCTTTTTAACCGGCCCACACTTGACTGGATGAACATCAGCGAATGGTCTATCGCTTCCTGCAGCCTGCCTGGCGCCACCTGACATTATTGATGGTCATGGTGAGCCTGTGCGGCCTGGCGCGGCCGAGCCTGGCAAAGGACACGCTGACGTGGCTCATGCGTGACCTGCCACCCTCGACGATTTATTCCGGACCGCTGGAAGGCAAGGGAGCGGTCGATCGCTTGATGCCGCTACTGATCGCCAGGATGCCGCAATACGACCACGTGCTCATGAGGGTCAACCGCGCCCGGGGCATGCAGATGCTGCAGAACGGATCGTTTACCTGTGACCCCACGCTGCTCTGGACCGCTGAACGCGCCAGGACTATCGCCTTTTCGATCCCGATCTACGCCATACCCAGCAACGGCCTGGTGATCCGTCGCGCGCAACGGGCCCTCTTCACCCCGTTCATCACCGAGGGTCAACTGGACCTGCCCGCCCTTCTGGAGAGCAAGACGGTGAGGATCGGCATCGTGGCCGAGCGCAGTTACGGCCCCGACGCCGATCAGGCGCTGCAGCTGGCACCCCCTGAATCCTTGAGTGGGCACTTTGGCAATGATGCCATCGGCAGTATGTTGCAGATGGAGCGGCTGGGGCGTTTGCAGGGGTTGATCAGTTATTGGCCCGAAGCCCGTTATCTGGCGCAGGAGCAAGGCATCGATCCAGCCGATCTGGACTTTCTGCCCATTGGGCATATGCCCAAATATCAGTTCGGCCACATTGGTTGTGCCAATACCGAACAAGGCCGGGAAGCGATCGAGGTGATCAACAGGGAAATGCGCGTGCTGCGCCGAAGCGATCTGATCGGATTCTACGCCGAGTGGCTGGACCCGAAGATGCGCCTGGATTACATCGAAGACGCCAAGGTGTTTTTCGAGGACCGATGAACGGTGATCGCTGGATTTCGACAAGGCCGAAAAAAAGAAACCCCGAGCAGCGGGGAGACTACTCGGGGTAAATCGTGACCCAATCAGGGCCAGTACGACAGGTATCGATCACCGGAGCACAATGATTGAACCTGCCGTAATTGATAGGAGGCCCCTCGTACCAGAAGGTTCAACTTGCGATCAAACAAACGCCTGGAGAGGTGCAAATGCACGACCTTGTGCGGCATGACGCATGGCAGCGATAACACAGGGTTCAATACGTCCTTCGGCAACCATGAGGTCACGATGGAAGCCGTCCACTACGTCCGTGAGCTGACGCCTGTCCTGCAATTGCATCGCGCAGCAGGTGCGCTCGATAACGGTTGCACCCGACACATCCCTCAACGTCACCAGACGTTCACCATGGATACCCGCAGGACCGACACTCGCCTGATAAGGGGTCAGCGCTTCGCTTAGCAGTAAGCTGATATTTTCCATCTAGATCACCACTCAACAGTTTGAATGCAAAGGTGCTAATCAATGACCCTCGGCCAGAACAGAAAGTTCTGACGCCGTGAGCAAGGTGATTTACCGCGACCCGGTACTGGAGCATGCCTATGAAATGTGACAGAGAAAAAACGGTTGGATGTCTGCCGTCGCTCGTTCTCACCCAAGCAGAATCGTAGGAAAACTCACCCCTACCTCAGGGGCCATTCCTACACGCAGCCGCTCAGCGGCAACGCTGGTGGCACGTTGACGTTTAATAAAGTCAACCTGAGCGCAAATTTGCCGATAATCAGCTAAACAGATACACATGCAGCCCGGTCAAGCTACGGGTGATGGAGCGATACTTTGAGTGTTTCCGCTGAGCGCCCCCTGCGCATTATCCTGGCCGACGATCACCCTATCTTCCTGATTGGCCTGCAAGTTGTGCTCGAACAAGGCGACAGGGCAAAGGTCATTGCCCAGGCAAACAGCCCGGACGAGCTGTTGCACAGGCTCCATACCCACGAATGCGACGTGCTGGTCACGGACTTCATGATGCCTGTGGATCAGCAAAACGACGGTTTGCGGCTGCTGGAGCGGATTCGCCGAGACTTCCCGCAGTTACCCGTGGTGGTGGTCACGATGCTCAATCATGCCGGGTTGTTCCGTTCGATCCTGGCGCTTGAGGTGCGGGGTTTGCTGAGCAAGGCCAGTGTGGCAGCCGAATTGCCCACGGCGATCGAAAGCATCCGCCAGGGACGACGCTATGTGGCGGCCTCGGTTCGTAGAACCTTGCATGACGCCGGCGAATACGGGGCGGACAACCTGATGCCTCTGGAACAGCTATCGCCCAAGGAGCTGGAAGTGCTGAGGCTATTGGCAGCCGGGCACACGGTGGGGGAAATCGCCGGAAGGCTCTTGCGCAGCAAACAGACGGTCAGCGCACAGAAGGTCAGCGCCATGCGCAAACTGGGGCTGGCCAACGATGCCGCACTGTTCATCTATTTGCAGGAACATGGCCTGGGTTGATCGTCGTCCGGCTCGACGCGGGCCTCGATCCACTCCATCAGTTCCTGGGCAGTCAACGGCCTGGCCACGAAGTAGCCCTGCACCGCTGCGCCACCCAATACCTGCACAGAATGAAAATCATCGAGGGTCTCGACCCCTTCGACCACCACCTCCAGCCCCATCCGCCGCGCCATGAACATGGCCCCGGCAACCACCGCAGATTTGCGCCCATCGTCACCCATGCCCCGAACGAACTCGGCCGGAATCTTCAGTTCGGAAAACGGCATTTGCAGTAACCGCTGGATATTGGATGCGCCGGTGCCGAAGTCATCAATCGACAGCTTGCAGCCCTGCAAGCGCAACCGTAGCAAGCTTTCCAGATGCCAGTCGGCAGTCTGATCCGTCGACTGCTCGATGATCTCCAGCGTTAGCGCGTGGGCGGGCACCTCGAAATGCCGAAGCCGCTGCATCACCTGATGAGCGAAATCCGGCTGCTCCAGCATTATCGGTGCAATATTCACCGCCACCGGCAAGATTTGCCCCTTGCTGTGCAAATAATCGGCAGACAGTTGCAGCGCCTGATCCAGCATCCGCCAGGTCAGGAACCCTAAAAGCCCGGCGTGCTCAACAGCCGACATGAAGCTGCCGGGCGACAACAGGCCATGTCGGGGATGCTGCCAGCGCGCGAGTGCCTCGACACCCAGCAAATCGCCCTCAAGGCTGGTCTTGGGCTGGAAATAAGCCACCCATTGCTCAGACAACGACTGCTCGCCAGGACGTTGATCGGGCGTCACTTGATGCAACTCTTCCAGGGAAAACAACCGTGGCGTCGGCAATTGCACGCTGCGGCGAGCTTCAAGGTCGTGATAATGGTCCATTAATTGGCGCAACGTCGCGACGGACGCCGGTTTCTGCAGGCTACCCAACACCTCGATCCCCTGTTGCCGCGCCAGGTGCGCTGCGCCATCGAGCACGCCACGCTCGGCGTTGCTAAGGATAATCAGCGCCTGGGCCAGTTTGTCCCGCGCCAGCAGGCGGATCAGCTCGAAGCCGTCCGGGCCGTCCATTTGCAGATCGCAGATGGCGATATCCACCGCACCTCGCTTGCTCAGCGACAGTTGAGCCGCTGCAACGCTGTCAGCGACCAGCACGTCGAAGACCTGACAGGCATTGAGCATCTGATGCAGCGCCATGAGTTGAAACGGGCTGTCTTCAAGAATCAGGACTTTGAGCGAGCGCACAGTGATACCTCCCGGGCATTAACGATGTCGGGCAACAATCGATCTGTACTGTAAAGGCGCGGGCAACTGCACCCTATAGGACAAGTCCTAAAAGTGCAGTGCCGGGAGGTACGTGGAGATGTCAGTGCGCAGGCGTTCGATGGACTGCTCCAGGGCCTGCCATCGCTCCGTCAACCTGTCGGCGGACTGGGTAGCGACATTGGCCCCCAGTTCGGCACAGGCACGGGCCAATGGCAGTGCGTCGATAAGGCAGGCAGCACCTTTCAAGCGATGCAGCGAGGCCCCCATGGCTTTCCAGTCCAATTCGCTGATGGCGGGATGCAGTGCCTGATATTCCTGATTCAGGTTTTTCCACAGTTCCATCAGCATCCGCTGCATCTGCTCTTCGTTGGCCTGCGTCATGCGGCGCAAGGTCTGGATATCGAACGATTGACCGGCAGCCACTTGCGCCAGCAACTTCGCCAGTTGGTCCAGCGCCATCGGCTTGAGCAGCAGATGGTTCATACCCGCCTGCTCACAACGTTCTCGTTCGTCACTCATGGCATTGGCGGTGCAGCCGATGATCGAGCATGCCGGGCGTTGTTCCTGGGCTTCGCGCTCACGAATGGCGGTAGCAAGGCTGTAGCCACTCATACCCGGCATGTTGCAATCGGTCATGACGGCATCAAAATCGTCAGCGGCCCACAACGCCAAGGCTGACTCACCATCATGGGTCGAGACAACTTCATGCCCCAGAAACATGAGTTGCCGGGTCAGGACCATGCGGTTGGCTGAAAGGTCATCAACCACCAACAGGCGCAACGTCGGTGTCGAAAGCCTCGGCGACTTCGGCTCAATAGGCCCGGGCTCGATCTGGGTAACGCAGGTCAGGGGCAAGACAATCAGCACGCACGTGCCCTCCCCCAAGGTGCTTTCAAGGCTGATGCTGCCACCCATTAGCTCCACAAGCTGGCGGCAGATGCTCAAGCCCAGGCCGGTGCCGCCGTACTGAACAACCGTCTGGTCATCGGCCTGGATAAAGGGCTGGAATAACCGCTGCTGTCGATCGGCGTCGATGCCAATGCCACTGTCCTCGACACTGATGTGCAAGGGGGCGAGCGCGTCATCGGGGTCGCTGCGCTCGACCCGCACCCGCACCGCGCCCTGATGGGTGAACTTCAAGGCATTGCCCAGCAGGTTATGCAGCACCTGACGCAAGCGCAGGGGGTCAATCCAGTAAACACCCTCGGCTTGCGGCGCAAAATCCAGGGACAGCAGCAATCCCTTTTCCGTCGCCTGAGCGTCGAACAACTGACAAACCCCTTCGAAGAAAGCCCGCAATGGTGTCGCTACCGACGACAGTTGCAAGCTGCCCGATTCGATCCTGGCCAGGTCAAGGCTGCCGCCGATCAGCGCAATCAACTCCCGGGCCGATTGGCAGGCCACCTGGAGGCCATGGGAGGGAAGCTCGCCCCGCATCAGGGCCTGCTCGGTCTCAAGCTCCAGCAAACCCACTATGGCCGTCATCGGGGTACGGATATCGTGGCTCATGCTGGCCAGAAATGCGCTCTTGGCCTGGTTGGCGGCTTCGGCCTGCTGTCGGGCCTCATTGAGCTGCGTCTCCAGTTGCTTGCGTTCACTGATATCGATCCAGCCTCCCAGAAGCCCCTGTAGCTGCCCGTCCGCACGATGGAAGGGGACCGTCCAGTGCCAGGCTTCGATACGACGATCAAAGAGCTGAATGCTGCGGTCGGCAAACATCGGTTGCTCGGTTTCCAGCAGTTTCAGGTAATCAGCGTGCATCTGGGCGGCACTGGCATGGGGAATCAGGTCCACGTCGATCAAGCGGCGCCCATTCAACTGCTCAAAACTGAGGCCGAAACTCTGTTCGTAACTGCGGTTGCAGGAAATCAGCCGACCGTTCAGGTCCCGCACGTAGATCGGATTGGGGATGCCGTTAAGCAAGGCCCGCTGGAAAGCCAATTGATCGTTCAACTGTTCTTCGGCCCTGAGCCGATGGCGAATCTGTACTTTCAGACGACTGCTCCACGCCACCGATACAACGCCCAGCAAAACGGCCAGGGCAATCGCCCAGTAGATCCAGAAGGGAATGCGTTGCCACAGGGTTGTCTGGGGAACCAGCGCGCCCAGCCACTTCATGCGAATGGCCCGCAGTTCGGCGACGGGAAACTCCTCCAGCGCCTTGTTGAGGATGTTCAGCAGCTCCGGTTCGCTTTGTATGACGGAGAACGTGTCAGGCGACCATTTACCGTCGACGCTACGCCCGACCTTGATCCGGTCATCGGCATAAAGATAGGCACTGGCTTCGTTCTGGATCGTCGCATCGGCTTCGCCGCGTGCCACCAACTGCCGGGCCTCCTCGTAGCTGGACACCAGGCGCAACTGGATGCCCGGGTGCTCGCGGCGGATTGTTTCTTCAAGGGCATGGCGGGCAGGCAACGCCAGGACATGGCCCTCCAGGTCAGCGAGGGAAACATAGGAGGTGTCGTCCTTGCGCACCACGAAAACCCAACTGTTGCCGCCAAATGAGTAGGTAAAGTCGAGGAATTTCCGGCGCTCGCTGTTTTCCGCCAGGGTGGTGTTCATGTCGGCCCGATGGGCTTTGAGCGCCTCAATGGTGTCCTCGGTGCTCTGCATTTCAATGTGTTCGAATTGCAGGCCGGTCATTCGCGATATCCGTGCCAGCAAATCAACATTGAGCCCCACCCATTGACCGTTACGATCACGGTAGATGTAGGGCGGGAATTGTCCGCTGGCCACCAGAACATGGGAGTGCTTCCTGATCCAGCGCTGCTCGCCCCGGCTCAGATGGATACGCTGCTGGGCAACATCCGAGCCCAGGCCCACCGTCCAGCGGCCAAGTATTTCCCGGGCTACCGACGGCTCGAGGCTCGCCAGGGCGCGATTGACCAGCACCTGCAAATGGCTGTCCTGTTTGCGTAGCGCGAAGGAAAACCCGGTCGAAGGCAAGGCGCTCTCGAACATGATCCGTACGCCCATGTAAGGACGCAAGGAGTTATAGGTGCGGACAATGACTTCGTTGCCGATGTAAACGTCCACATCTCCCTGGCTCAGTGCTTCAAGACCGCTGTAGAGGTTGGGCGCCAGGATGATTTCGCTGTCGGGATAGGCCGACTGCACGACCCGCTGATCCATGTAGCCGTCGATCAGGGCCACTTTCTTGCCTTGCAGCCCTGGCGGCAGGCCGGTGCTGTTACTGCGGGCCACGACCACTGACCGGTCCGGCGTGTATTGCGTGGAGAAGGCCAGATCGCTGAAGCCACGCTCATAGCCGGTCGCGCTGCTCAGCATATCGACAGCACCGCTGCGCAAGGCGGCGAGTGCCTCTTCGCGGGTAGAAAAGCCGACGATCTGAATCGGTATCGCCAGTTTCTTGCCGATCAGGCTGAGATAGTCGGCGCTGATCCCTTGATAGCGGTTGCGGTCGCTGGTGATGTCGATGGGCTCATAGTCAGCAATGGAAATGCCGACACGAAGCTGCTTGCGCTTATCCAGCCATTGGCGGTCTGGCGCATCCAGCACCATGGGGGCCAGGCTTAAAAACGGGGCGACGAGACTGAACGGCAGACTCTGCGCTGCAAACACGGGAAGGCTGAAAAAAAACAGTGCCAGGAATACCGCAACAGGCACCGCACTTCTTTTCAGCACATTATTTTTCAGCGCCCCATTGGGCGCAGGCACGCTCGCTCGCTTCACTACCGCAGACTCGTCCATAAGAGTTCGACCCGGGAAGTTTGGCACGCAGAAACGAGAAGGCCCGCCATAAGGCGGGCCTAAAGTTGTTACACGACGATACCGTTACAGAGGCTTGCCGCGGTTACCGTGCTGGCTGACAAAGGCCTGTATGGCTTTGAGGTCATTTGGCAGGACGGTGCAACGCTCGTCACGCTCAAACAAATCAGCCAGATGTGCAGGTAGCTCAAGCGCTTTTCCTACACCGGCCTTCTCCACTGCCTCAGGGAACTTGACCGGATGCGCGGTGCCCAGAATCACCATCGGGGTGTCAAGGCTACGGCGGCAATCGCGAGCGGCCTTGACGCCGATAGCGGTATGCGGATCGAGCACTTCGCCGGTTTGTTTGAACACCTCGGCAATCGTCTCGCAGGTCTGCTCATCGCTGACCGCCAGGGAGTCGAACAGTTTACGGGTTTCGGTCCAGCGATCTTCGTCGACGCTGAAACCGCCACCCTGCTTGAAGCTGTCCATCAGACCTGCAATGGCAGCACCGTTGCGGCCGTGCATATCGAACAGCAGGCGTTCGAAGTTGGACGAAACCATGATGTCCATCGAAGGCGACAAGGTGGCGTGCAGGGTTTCCTTGACGTACTGATTACCGCTCATGAAGCGGTGCAGGATGTCATTGCGGTTGGTGGCAACGATCAACTGACTGATCGGCAGCCCCATGTTCCGCGCCAGGTAGCCAGCGAAGATGTCGCCGAAGTTGCCGGTCGGCACCGAGAACGCGACCGAACGCGCCGGGCCGCCCAACTGCAGGGCTGCATGGAAGTAGTAGACGATCTGGGCCATGATCCGCGCCCAGTTGATCGAGTTGACCGCCACCAGGCGTGTACCCTTGAGGAAGTCCTGATCAGCGAAACTGGCCTTGACCATTTCCTGGCAGTCGTCGAAGTTGCCTTCGACTGCGATGTTATGGATGTTGTCGCCGAAGATAGTCGTCATCTGCCGACGCTGAACGTCCGAGACGCGCTTGTTCGGGTGCAGGATGAAGATGTCGACGTTGTCGCAGCGACGGCAACCTTCGATGGCAGCAGAACCTGTGTCGCCCGAGGTAGCCCCCAGGATCACCACACGCTCGCCACGCTTGGCCAGGACATAATCGAGCAAACGACCCAGCAGTTGCAGGGCGAAGTCCTTGAACGCCAGCGTCGGGCCGTGGAACAGCTCCAACACCCACTCGTTGCCATTCAACTGGCGCAGCGGTGCGACCGAGCTGTGGGCAAAAACGCCGTAGGTTTCTTCAAGGATTTTTTTGAAGTCCGCATCCGGGATGCTGCCGGTGACGAACGGACGCATGACGCGAAACGCCAGCTCGTGGTACGGCAGGCCAGCCCAGGAAGCGATTTCTTCCTGGGTGAAACGCGGCAGGTTTTCCGGTACGTACAGGCCGCCGTCGCTGGCCAGGCCAGCGAGCAGCACATCTTCAAAGTTCAGGGCCGGCGCTTGGCCGCGGGTACTGATGTAACGCATGAGAGCAAACCTTTGGTTTGAGCTGCAAGCTTCAGGCTGCAAGCGACACGTCAAAAGCGGGTGGGCTATGACCTGTCGCTGGCGGCATGAAGCTCGCCGCGATGTGATTTTGCTTTTACTTGCAGCGAGCCGCTTAGGGCTTGTCGCTGCTTAATTCAAATGTTCGACGCGAATACGAACAACCGGCCCAACCACGTCCTGCAACGCTTCCAGCGCCTGGATGGCGTCATTCATGCGTTGTTCCAGCACGCTGTGAGTCAGCAGGATCATGGGCACCAGGCCGTCGTGTTCTTCGACTTCCTTCTGCATGATCGATTCGATATTGATGCCACGCTCCGACAGGATACTCGCGACCTGAGCCAGAACACCCGGGTGATCCTTGGCCTGGATGCGCAGGTAGTAAGCGCTTTCGCATTCCTCGATCGGCAGGATCGGGTGGTCTGACAGCGAATCGGGCTGGAACGCCAGGTGCGGAACGCGGTTTTCCGGGTCGGAAGTCATGGCACGCACCACGTCCACCAGATCGGCGATCACCGACGAAGCCGTTGGCTCCATGCCCGCGCCAGCGCCGTAGAACAGCGTCGAGCCCGCAGCATCGCCGTTGACCATGACCGCGTTCATCACACCGTTGACGTTGGCGATCAGGCGATCAGCCGGGATCAGCGTCGGGTGAACCCGCAACTCGATGCCTTTGGCCGTGCTGCGAGCCACACCCAGGTGCTTGATGCGATAGCCCAGGGCTTCGGCGTAGTTCACGTCGGCGGTGGTCAGCTTGGTGATGCCTTCGGTGTAGGCCTTGTCGAACTGCAGCGGAATCCCGAAGGCAATGGAAGCCAGGATCGTCAGCTTGTGGGCCGCATCGATACCTTCCACGTCAAAGGTCGGATCGGCTTCGGCATAACCCAGCGCCTGGGCTTCAGCCAGTACGTCCGGGAACGTGCGGCCTTTTTCGCGCATTTCGGTCAGGATGAAGTTGCCGGTGCCATTGATGATCCCGGCTACCCAGTTGATGCGGTTCGCCGACAGGCCTTCACGGATGGCCTTGATCACCGGGATGCCGCCTGCAACGGCCGCTTCGAACGCCACAATCACGCCTTTTTCCTGGGCCTTGGCGAAGATTTCATTGCCGTGCACGGCAATCAGCGCCTTGTTGGCAGTGACTACGTGCTTGCCGTTCTCGATGGCTTTGAGCACCAGTTCGCGAGCAACGGTATAGCCGCCCATCAACTCAATGACGATGTCGATTTCTGGATTGGTGGCGACTTCGAATACGTCGGTCGTGGTTGGGGTACCGGTAATCTGGCAGCGAGGGTTTGGCGTACGAACGGCAATTTGCGCCACTTCAATCCCACGCCCGGCACGACGAGCGATTTCCTCGGCGTTACGTTTAAGTACGTTGAAGGTACCTCCACCAACGGTACCCAGCCCACAGATGCCTACTTTGACCGGTTTCACTATGAACTCCCCATAAAACGGCCGACGCAAGGCCGGCCGTGGAAAACAGCCGCAATGGAACACGGCTCGCTATTAATGGGACGCTGCCAGCAGACAACGCCCATGATCACCGAGGGCTGACCCCGGGTGATGCAGGATTATTTGGCACTGAGCGCCAGTTTGGCCACTTGTGGTGCAGGCTGGTAGCCCGGAATCAACTGGCCGTCAGCCAGAACGATGGCCGGCGTGCCGTTCACGCCGATCGACTGGCCCAATTCAAACTGCTTGGTCACCGGATTGGCGCATTTGGGCGCCTCGATGTTCTTGCCGTCAACCATGCGATCCATGGCGCTGACGCGATCCTTGGAACACCAGACTGCCTGCAACTGCTCATCACCCGGCGAGCCGAGGCCCTGGCGCGGGAAAGCGACATAACGCACTTCGATGCCGCGCTTGTTCAGCTCGGGCACTTCCGCGTGCAGCTTGTGGCAATAAGGGCAGGTGGTGTCGGTGAACACGGTGATATGGGTCTTGGTCTCGCCAATCGCCGGGTAAACCACCATCTCGGCGGTCGGAATGCCGTTGATGGTCTTGGCAATGGCCAGACGCTCGGTTTTCTCGGTCAGGTTGACCGGTTTGCCGCCCTGCATCTGGAACAGGTAACCCTGCATCACAAACTGGCCGTCGGCACTGGCATACAGCACGCGACCGCCCTTGAGCTTGACTTCATAAAGCCCATTCAGGGGACTTGCCGAGATGCTGTCCACCGGCAGTTCCAGGTTAAGCGACTCCAGCGTCTTGCGGATGGCCTGTTCGGCAGGCGCGTCGGCCTGTGCAAAAACACTGAAGGTGCTGGCCAACGCGATAACAGCGGCGGCGAAAATCTGGGTCACGCGCATGAAAACTCCTCGGGCGGTGGGCAGATGGTTCGTGTTGAAACAATGAGTCCGAGCCCCCTGAAAGGCCAGCGGAAAATGTTTTACCGAACATCCGTCTGCGAAACCGCCAAAGCCTATCACATAAGCCCTGAGAGGCCGACCATGGCGACGATTCTCCAACACCTCCGGTTAACCCCTCGGGTGATGTTTGGCGTGCATCTCTTGCAAGCGGGCGCGAGCTACATGGGTGTAGATCTGGGTGGTGGACAGGTCGCTATGGCCGAGCAACATCTGCACCACTCGCAGGTCCGCGCCGTGGTTGAGCAGATGGGTAGCAAAGGCGTGACGCAAGGTATGGGGAGACAACGACTTGCTGATACCCGCCACCTGCGCCTGATGCTTGATGCGATGCCAGAAGGTCTGGCGGGTCATCTGCTCGCCGCGCTGGCTGGGAAACAGCACGTCGCTGGGGCGCCCGTTCAGCAATTCGGCACGGCCATCACGCATGTAGCGCTCGATCCAGACAATCGCTTCTTCGCCCATGGGCACAAGACGCTCCTTGCTGCCCTTGCCCATGACCCGCAAAACGCCCTGGCGCAAATTGATCTGCTCCAATGTCAGGCTGATCAATTCGGTTACCCGCAACCCGCAGGCATACAGCACTTCGAGCATCGCTTTATCGCGCTGGCCGATGGCTTCGCTCAGGTCAGGCGCACCCAGCAAGGCCTCGACGTCGGCTTCCGACAGCGACTTGGGCAAGGGACGACCCAGTTGCGGCATGTCCACTTGCAGGGTGGGGTCGATGAGAATCAGCTTTTCCCGCAGCAAATAACGATAAAAGCCACGCACACCCGACAGAAAGCGTGCGGTCGAGCGCGGCTTGTAGGCCTGATCCAGACGCCAGGTCAGGTGATCCAGAATGGCTTCGCGCCCGACACTGATCAATTCGATACCCCGCTCCTGCAGCCAGCCGTTGAACAGCGCCAGGTCACTGCGATAGGAATCTCGGGTGTTATCCGACAGGCCCTTTTCCAGCCATAAGGCGTCCAGGAAACGGTCGATCAGTGGGTGGTCTATGGCGGACATGGGTTTCAACGCTTCTGATGGGGGGTGTTTCAGCCCGGACAATAAAACTGCGGACACAAAAAAGCAGCCCGTAGGCTGCTTTTTTTTGCATCGGACGACTGGACTTAAGCCAGTTTTTCCTTGATGCGAGCTGCTTTACCGGACAGGTCACGCAGGTAGTACAGTTTGGCCTTGCGAACGTCACCGCGACGTTTCACAGCCAGGCTGTCGATTTGCGGGCTGTAGGTCTGGAAAGTACGCTCAACGCCAACACCGTTGGAGATTTTACGAACAGTGAAAGCACTGTTCACACCACGGTTACGCTTGGCAATTACAACGCCTTCGAACGCCTGCAGACGAGCGCGGTCGCCTTCCTTCACTTTCACCTGGACGACAACAGTGTCGCCTGGGGCAAAGGTAGGGATTTCTTTGGTCATCTGCTCTGCTTCGAGTGCAAGAATGATTTTGTTAGTCATGCTGTGCTCCTAAGGTAAATCATCTGGATTTACCATCGATACGTTAACTATCGTCCCGTTCGCGGATGTATTCCGCGAGCAGCTTCTTCTCTTCTCCAGAAAGCGAGCGGCTTTCCAGAAGATCGGCGCGTCGTTCATAGGTCCGCCCAAGGGACTGCTGTAAACGCCAACGCCGGATGTGTGCGTGGTTGCCACTCAGCAACACGTCGGGAACACGCTGATCCGCATACACCTCCGGTCGGGTGTAATGCGGGCAATCCAGCAGACCATCCGTGAAGGAATCTTCCTCCGCGGAGTCCGCATGCCCTAAAGCTCCAGGCAGCAGTCGCGTAACCGCATCTATCAGGACCATCGCCGGCAGCTCGCCACCGGAAAGTACATAGTCACCAATCGACCACTCTTCATCGACATGAGCTTGAATGAACCGCTCGTCAATGCCTTCATAACGACCGGCGATGAGGATAATCGCTTCCTCCTGCGCCAGTTCGCGTACCGCCGACTGATTCAGTTGACGGCCTTGTGGCGACAGGTAAATCACCTTCGCCGCATCCCCTGCTGCCAGCCTGGCCTGGGCCAGAGCGTCTTCCAGAGGCTTGATCTTCATCACCATGCCCGGACCACCGCCAAATGGGCGATCGTCAACAGTGTGATGTCGATCCGTGGTGTAGTCCCGCGGATTCCAACAAGTAAGCTGCAAAAGCCCTTGTTTCACCGCACGGCTGGTAATGCCGTAGTCGCTGATGGCGGAAAACATCTCGGGGAACAGACTGATCACTTCTACGCGCAGGCTAGCCATGGCGCTTAGAAGTCCGCATCCCAATCCACCTTCATCTCGCCAGCACCAAGGTCGACTGCCAACACGCATTGCTCCGTATAGGGCAACAGGCGCTCGCGATCATCCAGGCTGCCTGCGCAGGGCTTGACCACCATTACATCATTCGAGCCGGTTTCCAGCAGATGATCGATTTTCCCGAGCAGTTGCCCAAGGTGGTCGATAACCTTCAAACCTTCCAGCTGGTACCAGTAGTACTCACCGTCGGTCAAATCAGGAAACAGGTTACGCGGCACACAGATTTCGTAACCGGACAGAAGACGGGCTTCTTCACGATCATCGAGACCCTTGAGCTTTGCGACCAGGAACTTGTTCTGCAAGCGTCCTGTAACCAGCTCTACCTGCCGCACATTGCCTTCGCGCCGAAGCGTCCAGGTTTTGTAATCCAACAGGTTTCCAATCGGATCAGTGAAAGAAAACACTTTCACTTCGCCGCGAACGCCGTGAACCGAGTAGATCTTGCCGATGACGATCAAATCGTCGGCGGGGGTTGGCGTCGCGTTCATATTGCTCAGGCCGCAGCCTTGGCATTGTCCTTCAACAACTGAGCAACACGCTCAGAAGGTTGTGCACCAACGCTCAGCCAGTAGGCTACGCGCTCTTCGTTCACGGACAAACGGATTTCCTGACCACGGGCAACCGGGTTGAAGAAACCAACTTGTTCTTTGTGTGAACCATCGCGCGGGTTGCGGCTGTCGGTCACGGTGAGGTGGTAAAACGGGCGCTTTTTGGAGCCGCCAAGGGCAAGACGGATGGTAAGCATATAAACATCGTTCCTGTAGTCGGTGCTGCAAATCTAAGATGCACAGCGGGCATAGGTGCCCGAAAGGCCGCATATTCTAAGGAATATCCCGACTTTTGCAAATGTCTTTTTCCGGCGCCTATTGGCGTGCGGCCCAGATCTGCCATGGAGCCGTCATCATTGACGGCGGAGAAACACCCGCAACACGCGGGTTTATTGCTGCGAGCGTCGCGCGAAAGGCTACTTTCGCGCGACACGATCACATCTTCGGCATGCCGCCGCCGGGCAACATTCCGCCCATGCCGCGCATCATTTTGGCCATACCGCCCTTGGCGGAGAATTTCTTCATCATCTTTTGCATCTGTTTGTGCTGCTTGATCAGACGCCCGATGTCCTGCACCTGCGTGCCAGAACCCATGGCGATACGACGCTTGCGCGAACCGCTGATCAGGTCCGGGTCACGGCGTTCGGCCGGGGTCATCGAGTTGATGATGGCTTCCATCTGCTTGAACTGCTTCTCTGCCGCACCCTGGGCGTTGCCCATCTGCGCCAGATTCACACCGCCGATATTAGGCAGCTTGTCCATGAGGCCGCCGAGACCGCCCATGTTCTTCATTTGTTGCAGCTGGTCACGGAAGTCTTCGAGATCGAAGCCCTTGCCCTTTTTCAGCTTCTTGGCCAGTTTGTCGGCCTTGTCTTTGTCGAGGGTCTGTTCGGCCTGCTCGATCAGGCTGAGCACGTCGCCCATGCCGAGGATGCGCGAAGCAATACGGTCCGGGTGGAACGGCTCGAGCGCATCGCTCTTCTCGCCCATACCGATGAACTTGATCGGCTTGCCGGTGATTGCACGTACCGACAGCGCAGCACCGCCACGGGCATCACCGTCGACCTTGGTGAGGATCACACCGGTCAGCGGCAACGCATCACCGAAGGCCTTGGCCGTGTTGGCGGCGTCCTGACCGGTCATTGCGTCGACCACGAACAGGGTTTCGGCTGGTTTGACCGCTGCGTGCAGCGCCTGGATCTCGCCCATCATCTCGACATCGATGTGCAAGCGACCGGCGGTATCGACGATCACGACATCAATGAATTTGAGCTTGGCTTCCTTGATGGCTGCTTCGGCAATGGCTACTGGCTTCTGGCTGATATCGGACGGAAAGAACGTCACGCCGATGTCGTTGGCCAGGGTTTCCAGCTGCTTGATGGCCGCCGGACGGTAAACGTCCACCGATACCACCATCACGGTTTTCTTCTTGCGCTCTTTAAGGAAACGCGCCAGCTTGCCTGCGGTCGTGGTTTTACCCGCGCCCTGCAGACCGGCCATCAATACGACAGCTGGCGGCGTGACGTTGAGCACCAAGTCTTCGTTGGCTGCGCCCATCAGCTCTTCGAGCTCGGCCTGGACGATCTTCACGAACGCCTGGCCCGGCGTCAGGCTGCGCGACACTTCGGTGCCTACAGCACGATCCTTGACCTTATTGACGAAGTCTTTGACCACCGGCAAGGCGACATCGGCTTCGAGCAACGCCATGCGTACTTCACGCAAGGTGTCTTTGATGTTGTCCTCGGTCAGCTTGGCCTTGCCAGTTACGTGGCGCAGCGTCTGCGAGAGACGGTCGGTAAGGTTTTCAAACATGCGCGATCCTTTCAGGCCCTAAGTAGACCGAGGTATTTGCGGCCCAGCCCGTGATAACGAGCCTGCGGCTTGAGCAGGTCGCGGATTATAGCGAAGACTCCGCTGGACTGACACCACGGAGTCTGCTTCTGTGGTCTTTCGTGAAATGTCGGTTCTATGCCAAACTCAGCGCCTTTCGGGCCCGTCCATCAGGATTTATGTTTCCCTTGTCACCCAGCCTGCTACCCAGCCTCGCCGCCGCCTTTATATACGCCGCTGCGACCCTTTATCAGGGCCTCCGATTGAAACAGGGAGCCAAGGCCGATAAACGCCTGCTCTGCCTGCTTGGCAGCCTCGCGGTGATCGCCCAGGCCGTGGCCCTGTTCGGCCAGTTGAACCGGCCAATCGGCCTGGGCCTGGACTTTTTCAGCGCCGCCAGCCTGATTTCCGTCGCCGTGATTACGGTGACCATGATCGCTTGTGCACGCATCCCGGTCGAAAACCTTCTCGTACTGTTGTTCCCGCTGGGGCTGGCGACGGTATTGCTGGCTCAGTTCGCGCCGACCGGCACCGTTCAGGCTATCGAAGAAGAACCGGGCATCATCAGCCACATCCTGCTGTCGATCCTGGCCTACGGCATGTTTACTATCGCTGTGTTCCAGGCCTTGCTGCTGTTGCTGCAGGACTACCAGCTCAAGCACAAGCACCCCTTGGGGCTGATCAAGAACTTCCCTCCCCTGCAGACCATGGAAAGCCTTCTATTCGGTTTCCTCTGGGCGGGCTGGACGTTGCTGTCGCTGTCACTGATTTCCGGCTGGCTGTTCGTCGAGAACCTGTTTGCCCAGCATCTGGTGCACAAGACCCTGCTGGCCTGCCTGGCCTGGATCGTCTTCAGTGTCTTGCTGTGGGGCCGCAACCGCCTGGGCTGGCGTGGCCACAAGGCGATTCGCTGGACACTGGGCGGCTTTTGCCTGCTGATGCTGGCCTATTTCGGCAGCAAGCTGGTACGCGAATTCATTCTGCACATCTGACGGGCGCTGATCATGGATAACTTGCCCATCGGCCCGATGCTCGGGGTTCTTGCCCTATTGCTGTTATGGACCGGCCTGTTCACCGCAGTGGAGGCCGCCCATCATCAACTCAAGGCCCGTTCCAACGGACGAGCATCCGACAGCGCCCGACCGGAACTGGCGTTTGACCTCAATAGCCTGGTCCTCGCCAATACCCTGATCAAGGTCTTGATCACCATCATCAGCACCCTCCTCGCCGTCAATTTCTGGTACGACAACGGCCCGACCCTGGCCTGGATCGGCGTCAGCATTACGCTGCTGCTGTTCGCCGAGTTCATCCCGCGTCGACTGGCTTCGCGCTACCCGGAAGCCATCCTGATGCTGGGCAACAGCCTGTTGCGCCTGCCAATGTTGCTGATCTGGCCGCTGACCTGGCTGTTCAATTGCGTTGCCCGAACCCTGCTGCGACCCTTCACGCGCCGCAACACGCCTGCCGCCGCGCTGGATGAAGACGAGGATGACTTGCCCCCGGTCTCCCTGGACGGCGTGCAAAACCAATACCCGGGCCGTTCGCACGTGCTGTCCGGCATCCACGCACTGGACAGCATTACCGTCAATGACATCCTGGTGCCGCGCAGTGAAGTCGACGGCATCAACCTCGACGACCCCATCGAACAGATCATCGAGCGCCTGGCCGCGTCACCCCATACCCGGTTGCCGGTCTATCACAACGACATCAATCAGGTCGAAGGCGTCCTCAATACCCGCCAGATCAGCCATCTGCTGCCCAACGCTGAACTGACCAAGGAAGCGTTGAAAGCCGCCTGCTACGAACCCTACTTCATCCCGGAAAGCACGCCACTGCAGTTGCAGCTGCTGAACTTCCACAAACAACAGCGCCGCCTTGGGGTGGTGGTGGATGAATATGGCGAGGTGCTGGGCACCGTCAGCCTGGAAGACATCCTTGAAGAGATCGTGGGTGAATTCGAGAGTGAACAGGACCTGGACAACCCCCATATTCATCCTCAGCCCGACGGTCGCATGGTGATCGACGGCGCCGCTTCGATCCGCGAGCTGAACAAGAGCCTGGGCTGGCATTTGCCGTCGGACGGCCCCAAGACCCTCAACGGCCTGGTGACCGAAGCCCTGGAGACCATCCCGGACAGCGCCGTGTGCCTGAAAATCGGGCCTTATCGCCTGGAGATCCTGCAGACCGAAGACAACCGGGTCAGCCGCGTCATGATGTGGCAGCGCACACCGGGTCGCCCCCTCAATTAAGCACTGACCCAGGAATGACAGAAATCGTGTGGGAGCGAGCAGGCTCGCGCCCACAGAGTCTGCGTTCAGGCCAGCATCTACAGGTTTGGCGTCCTGCCTGACCGGCATTAGCCCTGCCCCCCCTTGCTCCGCTTACGACTCCCTCGCATACTCCGGGACGCTTACCCAGCCCCGCCGACCCGCGTGCTACCCGCACACAGCGTGAGTCGGCCGGTCAACTCAGCCTGACCCGCTCCAACTGTGTGGCAATGCTCATATCCCGCGCATTGCCCGTGCCCCTCGCCCTCATCCGGGCTAATCTGCTCAGCGCTGTACTCACAACATCAACGACTGCCGCAGCGCGCGTGCCCAAGCGACGCCTGCAGAGCAACGAGACCGCCAGAGAACCCGCATGACCACGACTTCAGTCCTCCGCGAGAGCGAAAGCGCAGCGCCACAACCGGTCAATTCGGCCACCCGCGTTGCCGCTGCCAGCTTCATTGGCACCGCCATCGAGTTTTACGATTTCTACATCTACGCGACAGCCGCTGCTCTGGTGATCGGGCCGGTGTTCTTTCCGCAGACTGCCGTAGGCGCACAGGCGCTGCTGTCGTTTCTGACATTCGGCATCGCCTTTATCGCCCGGCCAGTCGGCGCTGCGCTGTTCGGCCACTTTGGCGACCGCATCGGGCGCAAGTCGATGCTGGTAGCATCGCTGCTGTTGATGGGTGTGTGCACCACGTTGATCGGCGTCCTGCCGGGTTACGCGACCATCGGCGTCTGGGCCCCGGCGCTGTTATGCCTGCTGCGCTTCGGCCAGGGCATCGGGCTGGGTGGCGAATGGGGTGGTGCGGCCTTGCTGGCCACTGAAAACGCTCCCAAAGGCAAGCGCGCCTGGTTCGGCATGTTCCCGCAACTGGGCCCATCGGTGGGTTTCCTGGCCGCCAACGGTCTATTTCTGACGCTGGCGGTGACCCTCAGTGATGAGCAGTTCCGCGACTGGGGCTGGCGCATCCCGTTCCTGCTGAGTGCGGTGCTGGTTCTGCTGGGGCTGTATGTGCGCCTGAAACTGCAGGAAACCCCGATCTTCGCCAATGCCGTGGCCAATAACGAACGGGTCAAGATGCCCCTGGTGGAGCTGATCATTCAGCACTGGAAGCCGATGCTGCTGGGCTCTGTTGCGATGGTGGTCTGCTACACCCTGTTCTACATCTCAGCGGTGTTTTCCCTGGGCTACGGCGTTTCAACCCTGGGCTACAGCCGCGAGACCTTTCTGGCTTTGCTGTGCTTTGCCATTCTGTTCCTGGCCGCTGCAACGCCTCTGGCTGCATGGGCCAGTGATCGCTTCGGGCGCAAACCCGTGCTGATCATCGGCAGCGTGCTGGCACTGCTCTCGGGCTTCAGCATGGAACCCTTGCTGACCCACGGCACTACCGGGGCGGTTGCCCTGTTCCTGTGCCTTGAGCTGTTCCTGATGGGCCTGACCTTCGCGCCAATGGGCGCCTTGCTGCCAGAGCTGTTTCCTACCAGCGTGCGTTACACCGGCTCGTCACTGGCCTACAGCCTGGGCAGCATTATCGGTGCTTCACTGGCACCGGTAGCGGCGCAGAAACTGGTGATGATGGGGGGATTGAGCTGGGTGGGCGGGTATATCTCGCTGGCCGCAGTGGTGAGCCTGATCGCGATTTTCTGCATCCGGGAAACGCGGGATGATGATTTGAATCAGATTACTTGATTCTTGCCAAATCCAGGGTGGGAGTGAGCTTGCTCACGAATGCGGTATGTCGGCCAACACTGATGTGTCAGGACTGACGTCTTCGCGAGCAAGCTCGGCTCCCACAGTGTGGGAGCCATCATCAAACGCTTACAACGAAACGTTCACCGCCTTCGACGCACGGGTCGCCTTGGCGCGAGCGGCTTCGATGGATTCGTCACGGGCCAGGGCAACACCCATGCGGCGCTGGCCGTTGACTTCCGGCTTGCCGAACAGACGCAGCGCGGTATCCGGCTCGCTTAATGCAGCACCCAGGTTGGCGAATGCAGTCTGGGTCGACTGACCTTCCACCAGAATCACGGCCGATGCAGACGGGCCAAACTGGCGAATCAATGGAATCGGCAGGCCCAGGATGGCGCGTGCGTGCAAAGCGAACTGCGACAGGTCCTGGGAGATCAGGGTCACCAGACCGGTATCGTGAGGACGCGGTGAAACTTCGCTGAACCACACCTGATCGCCCTTGATGAACAGCTCGACGCCGAACAGACCACGACCACCCAACGCCTCGGTGACGGCCTTGGCAACGCGCTCGGACTCAGCCAGCGCAACCGGGCTCATGGCTTGTGGCTGCCAGGATTCCTGGTAATCGCCCTTCTCCTGACGATGACCCACCGGTGCACAGAACGTCGTGCCGCCCACGTGACGCACGGTCAGCAAGGTGATCTCGTAGTCGAAATCGATGAAGCCCTCGATGATGACCCGGCCTTTGCCGGCACGACCGCCTTCCTGCGCGTAGTCCCAGGCCTTCTGCACGTCATCGACGCTTTTGAGAAGGCTCTGGCCTTTGCCCGACGAACTCATCACCGGCTTCACGACGCAAGGGAAACCCAGGTCTTCGACGGCCTTGCGGTAGTCTTCGAAGGTGTCGGCGAAGTGGTACGGCGAGGTCGGCAGGTCCAGGTCTTCAGCGGCCAGACGACGAATACCTTCGCGGTTCATGGTCAACTGCGCGGCGCGAGCGGTCGGGATCACGGTGAAACCTTCGGACTCCAGCTCAACCAGGGTCGCGGTGGCGATAGCTTCGATTTCCGGCACGATGAAGTGCGGCTTCTCGGCTTCGATCACTGCGCGCAGGGCCGCACCGTCCAGCATGTTGATCACGTGGCTGCGATGCGCAACCTGCATGGCTGGCGCATTGGCGTAGCGGTCGACGGCGATCACTTCGACGCCCAGGCGTTGCAGTTCGATCACGACTTCCTTGCCAAGCTCACCACAACCGCAGAGCAATACGCGCGTCGCGGTGGGCGACAGTGGAGTTCCGATTTGAGTCATCTCAGGTCCTCAGAGAAGCAGGTCGTCGAGGGCCGCCCGCACATGCAGGCCGCCGCAGGTAAGAAAGGCGCGCAATTTACCACGATGGCGAACGGATTGGACCTCAGCCCGGACAAGCGTTCTTGCGTTGACGCCAGGCCATGATCAGCCAGACACAGGTGACACCGGCGAACTTCGAACCCAGAGCGGTCAGAATCACCGGCGTGGTAAGGGCTCCGATCATGCCGAAGAAGATAAAGGTATCCAGCGGAATGCTCAGGGCCGAGCTGATCCATAGCCGGTCATGCAAGGGTCGCTTGGTGATGCTGAACACCAGCCAGTCAATACACTCGGAGATCGCGAACGCCGTGGCGCTGGCCAGCGCGATGGTGGGATCGGACGTCACATACGAAAGCACCAGCGCCGCCAGCATTGCGGCAAGCGCACCGTGGCCGAAGCGGGTCTGCACCATGTCACGCAGGATAAACACCAGCCCACCCCACGCCGACCAGATGACGTCCAGGTGTGGCGCGGTGGAAAACGCGAAGTTGATCAGCACGACGCTGCCGATGTAAGCGATCAGGAAAAGCATTGAAGAGGTTCCGGGGAATTGGTGTACAGGGTATAGGTTTCAGACCCAAATCTCATGTGGGAGATTCTATGTTTGGCAAGTCTGTAGGAGTGGGCTTGCCTGCGATTGCGGTAAATCAGGCGCCAATGATGTTTCAGGACTGACGTCTTCGCGAGCAGGCTCGGCTCCCACAGGGGTTATGCATTAGTCACAGATTTTGTTTCAGCCACAAATCCAGCGCGGGATCGAGCGGAGCTGATTCAGATCAAAGCTTCCAGACCAGCCCGCTGGCCTCGGCCCGTTCGTGACAAAGCGCCAGGACCACGCGGCGCTCGGCGTTGTCCATGCGGCCCCAGCGGGTGATTTCGTCGACCGTGCGCTGGCAGCCCAGGCAAATGTCGTTGTTATCCAGGGCGCAGATGCTGACGCAGGGTGACGGCACGGGCCGCTCTGTTGGGCGATCAGTGTTCATCAGTCTTCCTGCGGCGCCAGGTCACGGGCATAACGCTGGGCGTTGTGGACGTAATGGGCAGCGCTGGCTTCGAGCATTTTCTTCTGGATGTCAGTGAGTTCACGTACCACTCGGCCAGGCGAACCCATAACCAGCGAGCCATCCGGGATGACCTTGCCTTCGCCAATCAGCGAATTGGCGCCAATGATGCAGTACTTGCCGATCTTCGCGCCGTTGAGGATCACGCTGTTGATGCCGATCAGGCTGTAATCGTCGACGCTGCAACCATGCAGCATCACGTTGTGGCCAATGGTCACGCCCTTGCCGATGTTCAACGGCGAACCCATGTCGGTGTGCATCACCGTGCCATCCTGGACGTTGCTGTTCTCGCCAATGTGGATCAACTCGTTGTCGCCACGCAGCACGGCGCCGAACCAGACACTGGCTCCCGCCTCCAGCCTGACCTTGCCGATCAGCGTTGCGGTGGGTGCAACCCAGCTTTGCGGGTGGGTTTCGACACGGGAATCCCCCAGTCGGTATTTCATCTTGTTGTCCTCAAGGCTCTGCGGCCGCGGGTGAAGCTCACGGGGAAAGATCAGGTGGTGGAACGCTCGGGCGGTTGGTGCAGGTTGATCTTGTTGTCATAAAGCACATTGATCAACTCGACGATCATGATCGCGGTCAGGCCCCAGATCTTGTATTCACCGAAGCGATAACTCGGGACATACCAACTGCGTCCCTGGTAGTCGATGCGGTGGGTATGCTCGCGGGTGTCCTGGCGAAAGAACTCCAGCGGCACACTGAACACTGCCGCTATCTCGCCGTCATTAGGCTGATATTCGACAAAATCGGGGATGATTCCTACATAAGGGGTGACCTTGATCCCATGCTTGGAGATCAACGGGCTCAGCGGCCCGATGATTTCAACCAGGCCAGGCGGCAGGCCGATCTCTTCTTCGGCTTCGCGCAAGGCGGTGAAAATCAGGTCTGGGTCTTCGGGGTCACGACGACCACCTGGGAAAGCGACTTCGCCACCGTGCGTGGACAGGCCGCTGGCACGCAGGGTCAGAATCAGCTCGGGTTCATCACTGCGGGTGATGGGCACAAGTACAGCGGCCTCGGGAAAACGTCGATCCGTGTCCAGAGTGCTCGGCGTATGACTGCTTACACGGCGAAGAAGCTCGTCCAGCATGGGAAATCTCGATCTGTTGCCTACCCCGCATCATGCACCAAAGCGGCGAGCTGCCCAACCCCTTGTAGGACAAGTTCGCGCACAGCTTGCCGACAACGGGCCCGGCACGCCAAGATAGCGGCTGCTTTCAGGAACGAAACTTCGATGAAATTTTGCAGCCAGTGCGGTAACCCGGTCATTCAGCGCATCCCCGAGGGCGATAGTCGCCTGCGCTATGTCTGCGAGCATTGCCACACCATTCATTACCAGAACCCGAATATCGTCGCAGGCTGCCTGCCGGTATGGGGTGAACAAGTGTTGTTGTGCCGTCGGGCCATCGAACCGCGCCTGGGCTACTGGACCTTGCCCGCCGGCTTCATGGAAAACGGCGAGACCATCGAACAGGCTGCCCGCCGGGAAACCGTGGAGGAAGCCTGCGCCACCGTGGGCGACCTGAGCCTGTACATGCTGATCGACGTGCCGCACATCAGCCAGGTGCACGTTTTCTATCGGGCGGACCTGGCCGACCTGGATTTTGCCGCCGGAATTGAAAGCCTCGAGGTGCAACTCTTCGACGAAGCGGACATCCCGTGGTCGGAGCTGGCGTTTCATACGGTCAGGCGGACATTGGAATGCTTCTTCGCCGATCGGCAGAAACAGGTTTATCCTGTGCGCACCGAGGCGCTGCCGGCGTCTCGGCCCTTGCAAAAATCTGAATAAACGACCGCCGCGCTGAACAAAGCGCTGCCTTCAGGGATACCGTTTCGATGCGTTGGTTGCTGGCAGTCTTGTGCGTATGTTTCGTTCCGCTGTCTCAGGCAGCGTTTACCCAGACCATCGTGCCCAAGGGCAGCGAACAGAAATTCATCGGCGACAAGGTAGTGGATACCCAGGACATCGCCCATCGGAAGATTGACAAGGTGTTGGTTCTGAAATCTGCGCATCAATTGCAGTTGATCAGTGACGGCAAGGCATTGAAGACCTATCGCGTCTCATTGGGTAAGCGCCCGAAAGGCACCAAGCTTCAGGAAGGCGACCAGCGCACACCTGAGGGTTTCTACTGGCTGGACTGGCGCAAGACCAGTGACAGTTTCAACCTCTCGATGCACATTTCCTACCCCAACATCAGCGACTCGGCCCGCGCCCGTCGCGAAGGCGTAGACCCTGGCAGCATGATCATGATCCACGGCACGCCTGTGAGCGACGAGTACCCGGAGTGGTACTTTCAGACCCTGGACTGGACCAATGGCTGTATTGCCATGAACAATTCGGACATGCGAGAAGTCTGGAACCTGGTCAAGGACGGCACCATGATCGAGATTCGTCCGTAGCTGGAACGCTTCGCGAGCAAGCTCGCCCCCACTGATGCATACGAAACCTGTTGGAGCGAGGCTTGCCCGCGAAGGGTTTAATCAGGACTTGAAGCGGATCAGAAATCTTCCAGCCGCCACACTTCATAAGCGGGCGTTTCGTAGGGGTGACTCTGCTTGAGCGCTGCCACCACCGGCCGGATCAACTCGTCGGCCACCACCAGCTCGACTTTCCACTCCTGCACTTGCTCGACCACTCCGGTTTGCCCGAGAAACGGCTGACTGCCGTCCAGCGGGCGAAACTGGCCCTGGCCCAGCACCTGCCATGAGCATTGGTCGTAATCGCCAATTCGCCCTGCACCAGCAGCGAATACAGCGTTCTTGACCACGTCCACATGGCTGGGCGGAACGAAAAAAGCGAGCTTGTACAGGGTGGCTCCCCGGTTTCGTTTCTGGACTTAGTTCACCCAAACCCGAGCGTTACGGAACATGCGCAACCAGCCGCCGTCTTCATTCCACTCTTCCGGACGCCAGGAGTTCTGCACGGCACGAAACACACGCTCAGGGTGCGGCATCATGATGGTGACGCGACCGTCGCGGCTGGTGAGGCCCGTGATCCCGCGCGGCGAACTGTTCGGGTTGGCCGGGTAGGTTTCGGTGACCTTGCCGTGGTTGTCGACGAAACGCATCGCCACGCAACCGGACAGGTCGGCTTCCAGCAAGGCTTCCGGGCTCTTGAACTCCGCGTGGCCTTCACCGTGGGCGATGGCGATCGGCATGCGCGAACCGGCCATGCCCTGCAGGAAGATCGAGTTGGACTCCTGAACCTGCACCATCGCCACTCGCGCTTCGAACTGCTCGGAGCGGTTACGGACGAAGTGTGGCCAGAACTCGCTGCCGGGGATCAGTTCGTTAAGGTTGGACAACATCTGGCAACCGTTGCAAACGCCCAGGGTGAAGCTGTCCTGACGCTCGAAGAAGCCCTGGAACGCATCACGTGCACGGCTGTTGAACAAGGCCGATTTGGCCCAGCCTTCACCCGCACCCAGCACGTCGCCATAGGAGAAGCCGCCGCAGGCAACCAGGCCCTTGAACTCGTTCAGGTCGACACGACCGGCGAGGATATCGCTCATGTGAACGTCGATGGCGCTGAAACCGGCGCGGTCGAACGCTGCTGCCATTTCCACCTGACCGTTGACGCCCTGCTCACGCAGCACGGCAACCTGTGGGCGAATGCCTTTCTTGATGTAAGGCGCAGAGATATCGTCGTTGACGTCGAAACCGACCTTGACGGTCAGGCCAGGGTTGTCTTCTTCCAGCAGGACATCGAATTCCTGATCGGCACAGGTCGCGTTGTCACGCAGACGCTGGATCTGGTAGCTGGTCTCGGCCCACTGACGTTGCAGCAGACGACGCTGGCCGCCAAACACCGGCTCGCCATTGAAGCTGATGGCCACTTCGTCGTTGTTCACCGGCTGACCGATGACCGCAACGCAGTCTTCCAGGCCGGCGGCGCTGAACTGCGCCAGTACGTCCGGGGTTGCATCCTGGCGTACCTGAATCACAGCACCCAGTTCTTCGTTGAACAGGATCGCCGCCAGCTCAGCCGAGGTTTCGGCCAGACCGTCGAGGTACAGGTTCAGACCGCAATGACCGGCGAAGGCCATTTCAAGTGCAGTCACCAGCAAGCCACCATCGGAACGGTCGTGGTAAGCCAGCAGATGGCCGTCGGCGTTCAGGCCCTGGATCACGGCGAAGAAGGCCTTGAGGTCTTCTGCGTCATCCACGTCCGGTGCGACGCGACCGAGCTTGCCGTGAACCTGGGCAAGAATCGAGGCGCCCATACGGTTCTGGCCGCGACCCAGGTCGATCAGGATCAGGTCGGTTTCGCCCTTGTCCATGCGCAGTTGCGGGGTCATGGTCTGGCGGATGTCGGTCACTGGTGCAAAACCGGTCACGATCAACGACAGCGGCGAAGTCACGCTCTTCTCGGTGCCTTCATCGCTCCAACGGGTTTTCATGGACATGGAGTCCTTGCCCACCGGAATGGTGATGCCCAGCTCAGGGCACAGCTCCATGCCGACCGCTTTCACGGTGTCGTACAAACGGGCGTCTTCACCTGGGTGACCGGCAGCGGACATCCAGTTGGCAGACAGTTTGATGTCGGAGATCTTGCCGATGCGCGACGCGACGATGTTGGTCAGGGTTTCGCCAATCGCCATACGACCGGATGCCGGGGCATTGAGCAGGGCCAGCGGCGTGCGCTCACCCATGGCCATGGCTTCACCGGTATAGACGTCGAAGCTGGTAGCGGTCACGGCGCAGTCTGCCACTGGCACTTGCCATGGGCCGACCATTTGATCGCGGGCAACAAGACCTGTGATGGTGCGGTCGCCGATGGTGATCAGGAAGCTCTTGCTGGCAACAGCCGGGTGATGCAGGACACGCTGTACGCTTTCTTCGATGTCGAGGGTGCTCGGATCGAAGTCATCGCCCAGCTCTTCTTCGCGGCTGGCCGAACGGTGCATGCGCGGCGCCTTGCCGAGCAGGACTTCCAGCGGCATGTCCACCGGGCTGTTGCCGAAGTGGCTGTCGGTCACGGTCAGTTGAGGCTCGGCCGTGGCCTCGCCAACGACGGCGTACGGGCAGCGCTCACGTTCGCAGATCGCTTTGAAACGGTCGAAATCGTCGGCACCCACCGCCAGGACGTAACGCTCCTGGGATTCGTTGCTCCAGATTTCCAGCGGGGCCATGCCCGGCTCGTCGTTCGGAATGTTGCGCAGTTCGAAGCGGCCGCCACGGCCACCGTCGTTGACCAGTTCCGGGAAGGCGTTGGACAGACCACCCGCACCCACGTCGTGGATGAAGCTGATCGGGTTGTGTTCGCCCAGCTGCCAGCAGCGGTCGATCACTTCCTGGCAACGACGCTCCATTTCAGGGTTTTCCCGCTGAACCGAAGCAAAGTCCAGGTCTGCCGAGCTGGTGCCGGTGGCCATGGACGAAGCAGCGCCGCCGCCCAGGCCGATCAACATCGCCGGGCCGCCCAGCACGATCAGCTTGGAGCCGACCAGGATCTCGCCTTTCTGTACGTGTTCTTCACGGATGTTGCCCATACCGCCAGCCAGCATGATCGGCTTGTGGTAACCACGGACTTCATCACCATGGGGCGTGCTGATGGACTGCTCGAAGGTACGGAAGTAACCGGTCAGGGCCGGACGACCGAATTCGTTGTTGAACGCCGCGCCACCCAGCGGGCCTTCAATCATGATGTCCAGCGCGTTGACGATGCGCTCGGGCTTGCCGTACGGCACTTCCCAGGGTTGTTCGAAGCCCGGGATCTGCAGGTTGGATACGGTGAAACCGGTGAGTCCCGCTTTTGGCTTGGCACCACGGCCGGTTGCGCCTTCGTCGCGGATCTCGCCACCGGAACCGGTGGACGCGCCCGGGAACGGAGCGATCGCCGTCGGGTGGTTGTGGGTCTCGACCTTCATCAGGATGTGCACCGGCTCCTGCACCGCGCCGTACTGGCGAGTTTCAGGGTCCGGGAAGAAACGGCCGGCAACGTTGCCGACGATCACCGACGCGTTGTCCTTGTAAGCCGACAACACACCTTCGTTGTGCATGACGTAGGTGTTCTTGATCATGCCGAACAGGCTTTTTTCCTGGCTCTCGCCGTCGATGTCCCAACTGGCGTTGAAGATCTTGTGACGGCAATGCTCGGAGTTCGCCTGGGCGAACATCATCAGTTCGATGTCGTGGGGGTTGCGACCCAGGCCATTGAAACTGGTGACCAGATAATCGATTTCGTCATCGGCCAGGGCCAGGCCCAGTTCGACGTTGGCTTTTTCCAGCGCAGCACGGCCACCGGCCAGGATGTCGACGGCGGTCAGCGGCTTGGGTTCAGCGTGGCTGAACAGACCGGCAGCCTGTTCCAGGCTGTTGAGCACCAACTGGGTCATGCGGTCATGCAGGGCGTCGGCAATCGCCTGGGCCTCGGCTTCGCTGAACTGGCCTTCTACATAGAAGGCGATACCGCGCTCAAGACGCTGGACTTTGCTCAGCCCGCAATTGCGAGCGATATCACTGGCCTTGCTCGACCACGGAGAAATGGTGCCGAAACGCGGCAGCACCAGGAACAGACGGCCACTTGGCTCCTGAACCGGCACGCTCGGGCCGTATTTCAGAAGGCGGGCAAGGACCTGCTGTTCTTCACTGGACAGCTCGCCAGTGACCTCAGCGAAGTGGGCGAATTCAGCATACAAGCCACTGACAGCTGAAACTTTCTGTTTCAGTTGCTCAAGTAATTTGCTGTGGCGGAAGGCGGAAAGGGCAGGAGCACCGCGCAGGATCAACATCTTCGGGACAGCCTCGGGAAGGGGGTGTGCTTTGAGGCCGTGCATTCTAGCCTAAACCGGCCCTTTCGGCACCCGAAACGGCAGCATCGACGATCACCAGATGTCGGTCAGTGCCCAACCCCTCCCTTAACCTGCCCTGAATGACAACGCTCTATCAGACGCAGCCCTCTCTGTCGAGATATGGCGGTGGGGGTGCTTTGCGTATACTGCACCGATGTTTTCCCAATTCGATCTCCGCCCTCGTTGCGCCAAATGGCTCATCGCAACCGGACTCTTCCTGATGCTTGGCGCCTGTGTGGATAAACCCAACACACTGGAGCGAGTCAAGGAGGACGGGGTTCTGCGCGTGATCACCCGCAACAGCCCGGCCACTTATTTCCAGGACCGCAACGGTGAAACCGGTTTCGAGTACGAGCTGGTCAAGCGTTTCGCCGACGACCTGGGCGTCAAGTTGCAGATCGAAACCGCTGACAACCTTGATGACCTGTTCGACAAAATGGATAAACCGGGCGGTCCGGTACTGGCTGCGGCAGGCCTGATCGACACCGACAAGCGCAAGCAGCAGGTGCGTTTCTCCCATCCGTACCTCGAAGTCACGCCGCAAATCATTTACCGCAACGGCCAGCCACGCCCCACTGACGCCAACGATCTGGTGGGCAAGCGCATCCTGGTGCTCAAGGGCAGCAGCCACGCCGAACAACTGGCGGCGCTGAAACTGCAAAACCCGAAGATCGAATACGAAGAATCCGACGCCGTCGAAGTGGTGGATTTGTTGCGCATGGTGGACGAAGGCCAGATTGACCTGACCCTGGTGGACTCCAACGAACTGGCCATGAACCAGGTGTACTTCCCCAATGTGCGGGTCGCGTTCGACCTGGGCGACGGCCGCAATCAGCGTTGGGCCGTCGGCCCTGGCGAGGACAACAGCCTGCTCAACGAGGTCAACTCGTTCCTCGACAAGGTCAAGAAGAACGGCACCCTGCAACGTCTCAAGGACCGCTACTACGGCCACGTAGATGTTCTGGGCTACGTCGGCGCCTACACCTTCGCCCAACACCTGCAACAACGCCTGCCCAAGTATGAAAAACACTTCCAGAGCTCGGCCAAGGAAGAACAGGTGGACTGGCGCCTGCTGGCGGCCATCGGGTATCAGGAGTCGTTGTGGCAGCCGGAAGTGACCTCGAAAACCGGCGTGCGCGGCTTGATGATGCTCACCCAAAGCACGGCTCAGGCCATGGGCGTGTCCAATCGACTGGACGCCAAACAAAGTATCCAGGGCGGGGCCAAGTACTTTGCCTACATAAAGGATCAGCTGGATGACAAGATTGAAGAGCCGGATCGCACATGGCTCGCTCTCGCTTCCTACAACATCGGCAGCGGCCATCTCGACGATGCGCGCAAACTGGCGGAAAACGAGGGCCTGAATCCAAATAAATGGCTCGACGTTAAAAAAATGTTACCCCGTCTGGCGCAAAAACAGTGGTACAGCAAAACCCGCTACGGTTATGCCCGAGGCGGTGAACCCGTGAGTTTCGTGGCCAACATCCGTCGTTACTACGACATCCTCACCTGGGTAACCCAGCCGCAACTGGAGGGCAGCCAGGTAGCCGATGGCAACCTGCATGTGCCGGGTGTCGACAAGACCAAACCGACTGAAGATACGCCCCAGCTATAAACCGTCGAGCAATACGACGGCATCTCGCCCGGCCCTGAAACACCTCTCCCCTCTTGATCGATCCGCACTGGCCAGTTGCCTGCTGGTTACTCAGCAACCTGCCTGAGCCGTGCTGATATACCAGCATTGCAAAACGCTATCCCCCGCACCCCTCCTCTCCAAAACACGCCAAATTCAAGCCGTTAACAAAAATTTAATATTTGGCACAAGCGTTGCCTTTGTCCCCTCACCTTCTCTCCAAAGAGCGGCCCCCTTACACGCGACAAGCAGGCCGTGAAGTGCTGCCTCGCAAACAAGAGCAGAACACTTAGAAGGGTTCCATTCATGCAACCACTACGTCGCCAAAACTTGTCGTTTGGCACCATCCCCACCAATGCCCTGCTGCTGGCCAGCGCCTCGTTGTTGTCTCTACAGATCGGCAATGCGTTCGCCCAGGATCCCAGCGATTCGCAGATCACCACGGCCCTGCCGCAAGTCACGGTCACCGCGCAGAAACACGAAGAGTCTGCCCAGGACGTCGGTATCGCGCTCACGGCATTGAGCGGGAAAGACCTCCAGAGCAAAGGCGTCACGGGGGTCAACCAGCTACAGAACTACGTCCCCAACCTGGAAATCGCCCCGCAGTACGGCAGCGGCAATTCCCTGTTCCGGATTCGCGGCGTGGGCCTCAAGGACTACGGCAGCAACAACACATCGACGGTCGGCGTCTATCTGGACCAGGTGGCGCTGCCCTACCCTATCCAGACCCAGGGCCAGCTGTTCGACCTTGAGCGGGTCGAGGTGCTGCGCGGGCCTCAAGGGACGTTGTACGGTCGCAACAGCACGGCGGGCGCCATCAACTTCATCACCAACAAGCCCACCGACGAATTCCACGGCGGACTGACCACCAGCTACGGCTCCCACGACGCCAGCACCACGGAAGGCTTTGTCTCCGGCCCGTTGACGGACACCTTGCGTGGGCGCCTGTCGTTCATCACCGAACAGGGTGGTGCATGGCAGGAAAACCGCGTCACCGGCCAGAGCCTGGGCGACAAGGACAGCACCTCGCTGCGTGGGCAACTGGACTGGGACGCGACACCCGACGTCAACTTCAACCTGTCCGTACACGCAGGCCAGGACAAGTCCGACGGCCTGGGTTCTTATCTCTATCAAGGGCTGGTGCCCAACGCCACCAATGGCAAGGCCTACTCGCCGATCGCCCCTGAAAACGACGGCAAGTACACCGGCTGGGGCCTGACACCGGGCTTCGCCAAACTGACCGGGCTTTCGGTCAACGATAAACCCCATCGCGACAACGACGACGTCGGCTTTGCCCTGACCGGCACCTTCAACCTGCAGGACAACCTGAGCCTGACCAGCATCACTGCGGCCGACCGGTTCCGTCGTCGCGAATACATCGACTGGGATGCCTCGGTCATTCCGCAATCCGATGAGTACTTCGACTCGAAGGTCCAGGTGTTCTCCCAGGAGCTGCGCCTGGCGTCCCATGACAATGAGCGCTTCAACTGGCAGACCGGTTTGTACTTCGCCCAGGACCGGCTCGATGAAAACTTCTACTCCGATTTCAGCGCCAACCTGGGCTACGGCACCTACACCGCCTACACCCAGAAATCCGACACCTACAGCGTGTTTGGTCAGGGCGACTACAAGCTGACCGACGATTTGAAACTGATCCTGGGCTTGCGTCAGGAAAAGGAACATCGCGAACTGGATGACTTCTCGACCCGTCGCCTGCTGGTCAACAGCGGTGTCTACAGCCTCGGCCCGGCCAGCTTCCCGGAAGCCGACAGCGACCTGGACAGCGATTCGACCTCCTGGAAAGCAGGGCTCGAGTATCAGCTCACCCCTGCAACGCTGCTTTACTCGACTGTCAGCCGAGGTATCAAGTCCGGTGGTTTCACCGCCTACAACTCAAGCTATGCCGAGCAGATCGCGCCGGTGAAACCCGAGAAACTGCTGGCCTACGAGCTGGGCTTCAAAAGCGACCTGAGCAACACCCTGCGCGTCAACGGTTCGGCTTTTTACTATGACTACCGTGACCAGCAGTATCAGTCGCAAGTCTGGATCAGCCAGGCCATAGGTAACGTCGGCCGGCTGGTGAACATCCCCAAATCGAAAATCTATGGCTATGAACTCGAGCTGCAATGGGAGCCATTGCCTGGCCTGACAGTGGGTCAGTACTACGGCATCAAGAAAGGCGCTTATATCGATTACAAAGGCCTGGACAGCACCGCGACCCGCGCCGTGGGGTACGCCTATCCGGTCTACAACGACTTCTCCGGACAGAGCCTGACCAACTTCCCCAAGACCAGCTATGGCGGACAGGTGCAATACGTCTGGAACGTGGGCGACTTCGAGCTCAGTGCTGAAAGCGACTACTCGTTCCATGACCAGATCACCGGCAGCAACGGCACCACCACTGACAAATACTGGCTGGCCAACGCGCGTCTGGGCCTGACCCAAGTCGGCAGCAACTGGTCCACTGCCCTGTGGTCGCGAAACCTGTTCAACAAACACTATGACGTCTATCACGGTTCGTTCCTCACCAACGCACAGATCGCCACACCGGGCGAACCCCGCACGCTGGGTGTGCAAGCCAGTTACAAGTTCTGAGGAGCCGGTCATGACTCATGAGATCAATCGTCGGCAGGCCCTGCGCCTGCTGGCAGGTGCAGCTGCGGCGCCCCTGATACTGCGTTACGGCAGTGCGCTGGCCGGCAGTACCAACACGTTCCCTTTCGGGATTGCCAGTGGCGATCCCTGGCCTGACGGGTTTGTGATCTGGACCCGGCTTTCCAGCCTGCCTCTCTACCCCGGCAACGAGCGCGAATTGCCGGCGAGCATTCCGGTGGACTGGGAAGTTGCCCTGGACGAGAGCTTTCGCACCCTCGTCCAGCGCGGCAGAACCCAGGCCCTGCGCCAAAATGCCCACGCGGTGCATGTCGAACTGCACGGGCTGCAACCGGGTCGGGAATACTGGTATCGCTTCATTGCCCTGGGTGAACGCGGGCCGACAGGCCGCGCCCTGACCTTGCCCACACCTGACACCCGGGTCGATAAGTTGCGCCTGGCCGTGGCGTCCTGCGCCCAATGGGAACGCGGCCTGTTCAGCGCCTATCGGCACATGGCCGCCGAGCGTCCGGACCTGGTGTTGTTTGTGGGCGACTACATCTACGAGAACAACACGGAGCCCGGCAGTACCCAGCCAATCGCTCGCCCTTATGGCGCCCCCGAAGCCACGGATCTGGCGGGCTATCGCTACCGCTATGCCTTGCACAAGACCGACCCGGACTTGCAGGCATTGCACGCGGTTTCGCCCTGGATCGCCACCTGGGATGACCACGAAGTGCTGGACGATTACTCAGGTGTCTGGTCTACAGACCCTAACGTCAGCGTTGAGCAATTCCAGCAACGACGGGCCGCCGCGTACCAGGCTTTTCTGGAGAACATGCCGCTGCGTCGGCCACCCATCGGCAGCAACGGCAGCCCGCAAATCTATCGGCAGTTCCGCTATGGCGATCTGGCCGGGATCCCGGTGCTGGACGGTCGCCAGTATCGCTCCCGACAACCCTGTGTGGCCCCGCCCCATTTCGGCAAGGGTCACATGGAACTCAGCACCTGCAAAGACCTGGGCGACCCGACGCGCACCCTGTTGGGTTTCGAACAGGAACGCTGGCTCTATGACAACCTGCGCACCAGCAAAAGCCGTTGGAACCTGCTGGCCCAGGACCTGTTGGTGGCGCCGCTGCGGGCGCACAAACCCGACACCGGTGAGGATCGATACTGGACCGATAACTGGGATGGTTTCCAGGCGGGAAGATTACGGTTGATCGAGAACATTCGTGACAGCCGGGTCGCCAACCCGGTGATTCTCAGTGGCGACTACCACTCGTTCTGGGCCAATCACTTGTACGAGCGGCCGGAGGATCCGGACTCAAAACTGGTGGCTCCCGAGTTCGTCGGCACCTCGATCACCTCCAACGGCCCCAGCTATACCGCCATTCAGTCGGTGCTGCCGGACAACCCGCAGATTCGCTTCTTCGACAGCCGTGTGCGCGGTTACCTGTCGCTGGACCTGACACCCCAACGCCTGGAAGTGCGCATGCAGGCCATCTCCGACCGCATGGACCCCAAGGCCACCGTCTCGACGCTTAAGGGCTTTGTACTGGAAAGCGGCAGCCCGCAATTGAACGAGGTGTAAATATTCGCGAGCAGCTCGCTCCCACACTGGTTCTGTACTCAGAAGAATTCTGTGTGGCGGACGCTAAACCTGTGGGAGTGAGCTTGCTCACGGAGAGGCCAGCCCAGTCAACCTACCCCTTCGCCCGCCGCATCCTGAAAAACTCGCTCAACATCGTGCCGCACTCCTCGCCCAGCACGCCGCCTTCGAACAGCACCCGGTGATTGAGAAAACTCTGGGTGAAGAATTGCCCCTGGCTCTGGACGATGCCGGCCTTGGGCTCCAGCGCGCCGTAGACCACACGGGCAATCCGCGAATGCACGATCAGGCCGGCGCACATGCTGCACGGCTCCAGGGTCACATACAGGGTGCTGCCCGGCAGACGGTAATTGCTCACAGCCTGGGCAGCGGCACGAATGGCGACCATTTCGGCATGGGCACTGGGGTCGCTGCCGCTGATGGGGCAGTTGAAACCGCGTCCGATGATCTCGCCATCCTTGACCAGCACCGCGCCCACCGGCACCTCGCCCAGCAGCGCGCCTTGCCCGGCCAGCGCCAGGGCCTCGCGCATGAAATGTTGATCGCGGCTGCGATCGATGATTTGCGGCTGCCGCATCAGGAGACCTCGATTGCTGCCATGAGCCCGGTTTCCATGTGGTCGATCACATGGCAGTGGAACATCCACACGCCGGGATTATCCGCCACCAGCGCCACTCGTGCGCGCTCGTTTTTGCCCAGCAGGTAGGTATCGGTGAAATACGGGACGATGGTTTTGCGATTTGAAGCAATGACCTTGAAGCTCATCCCATGCAGATGAATCGGGTGCTGATACTGGGTCATGTTCTTGAGCTCGAAAATATAGCTCTTGCCCTTCTCCAGTTTGGCGATGGGCCGGTCGGCGCAGGTCTTGTCGCTGATGTCCCACGCCTGGCCGTTGATCTGCCACAAGCTCGGCGGTTTGCCGTTCTCGGCATTCACCGACACCGACCCTGCCCACTCGAAGTTGAAGTTCAGCTTCTCGGCATTGGCGATATCCGGCTCGGCAATCGGGTTGGCGGGCAGCGCTGGCGGCCATTCGCCGGGGACGTCGTTGCTGGCGACCGAGCGGAAGGTGCCAAGCCGAACCGGACCGTTGCGCAGAGGGATTTCTTCACCGGCAGCCGGTGCCTTGATGGCCAGGCAAATCCGCATGCCGGGGCCGAGCCAGTAATCCTTGCCCAGTGGCCGAGGTGTGACCGGGTTACCATCAAGGGCATAGATCTGTGCTTCGGCGCCCGGCAGGTTCAGGCGATAGGTCACGGTATTGTCCAGGTTGAGCAACCGCACCCGGACGATCTGCCCCGCAGGCAAATCAATCACCGCCTGAGGCACACCGTTAAGGGTCGAAAGCCGACCGGCAGTGCCCTCACGGGCCGCTTCACGCAGTTCGCTGAACGAGGTGAATGCACCCTCTTCGTCCACGTGCCAGCTCTTGAGGCTGACCGTGCGTTCATGGGCAAACCCGGTGGGTTCGCGCTCTTCGACGATCAGCGGCCCCACCAACCCACGCCCCAGCTCTTCACTGCTGTTGACGTGGGGGTGATACCAGTAGCTGCCCGCATCCGGCACCCGGAATCTGTAATCGAAATACTCGCCCGGCAGCACCGGCAATTGCGATACGTAGGGCACGCCGTCCATTTCCAGTGGCAAACGAATGCCGTGCCAATGGATGGTGGTCGCCACGGGAAGTTTGTTGATGAAGCGCAGCCGCAGCCATTCGCCCTGGCGCACCCGCAATTCGGTGCCTGGCGCCGAAGGCCCGAACGCCCATGCCGGGGTCTGATGGCCCGCCACCAGTTCCAGGTCCAGTGGTGCGGCGATCAATTCGAAATCCGTGCCCGCTTCAGACTCGCGTCGCGCCAGCCAATAGCGCGAGGCACCCCCGGCCCCCAATCCGACAACAGCAAGACCGGCAAGACCTCCGAGTATTTGTCGACGGGTAAAAGACATGAGCGCTGACACCTTGAAATGCTGAATAACGCGCCGACCCACTGGTTCAGCCCGGCCCCGTTTTGCGAGGGGCGAACACGATACACCTGCATTTACCAAATAATAAGGGCAGCCGTGGCTGCCCTTGGTGGTATGGCTGGTCGCGATGCTTTAAGCGGGCTGCGCCTGCAACCCCACCAGCAAATGGAAAACCCCGTTGGGCAATGTCATCACGCCCGGGATGCCAGCGCTTCGCAGTGCTGCCGTGTCCAGACGCTCGCTGTCATGCAGCTCCACCCGCAGCCGGGTCAATGCAACATGTTGCAACGATTTCAGATTCCCCTCGCCACCCAGTGCCGACAGAACGGCTGCCGCGACAACGGGTTTATCTTGAGCCTGGGGGGTTGCCTTGGCGCTTGATTGATCCGGGACCAGATCCGGCGTCAGCGCCTTCCAGAACATACGATTCAGACGATCGAACATATCAGCACTCCCCTTCCAAGGCGGTTTCAGAGACGGTTTGCTCATGGGCCTGCAACGCATTGCGGACCTGGATTGCACTTTCCAGGGTCAGCACGTGTTCAACGATTGCCTGACAGTCATCCAGCCGAACGCCGCGTACCGCCGCCTTGATGGCAGGGATCAGCGGCACACTGACCGACAGCTCATCCACCCCAAGCCCCAACAGCAGCGGAACCGCCAGGCTTTCCGACGCCAGCGCGCCGCAGACGCCCACCCATTTGCCATGGGCGTGGGCGGCCTTGACGGTTGTCGCGATAAGCCGCAATACCGAGGGGTGCATTGCATCGGCCTGGCTGGCCAGACGCGGATGATCACGGTCCATGGCCAGGGTGTACTGGGTCAGGTCGTTGGTGCCAATGGAGAAGAAATCCACTTCCGGCGCGAACAGGTCGGCCATCAGCGCAGCAGCAGGCACCTCGATCATGATCCCGAGTTTGGGCAGGGTTTTGAGCCCCAGTTGGCGTGCCTGTTCATTGAGCATGGTGCGGGCCTGACGCAGCTCACTGAGTTGCGTGATCATCGGCAACATGATGTGCAGTTGGGTCTGCCCTGCGCAGGCCAAAATGGCGCGCAATTGGTTGCGTAGCAACTCCGGGCGCTCCAGGCACAGACGGATGCCGCGCATGCCCAGAAACGGGTTCGCCTCAGCCTCCATCGGCACATAGGCCAGGGGTTTGTCGCCGCCGACATCGAGGGTACGCACCACCAGTTTGTGCTCTGGCCCAATCTCGCTGGCGATGCCTCGATAGGTGGCGATCTGCTCGGCGTCATCCGGCGCATCGGCGCGATCCAGATAAAGGAACTCCGAACGCAACAAACCGACGCCTTCACCGCCCAGCGCCATTGCCTGACGGGTTTCCTCCTGCGATGAAACGTTGGCCGAGACTTCGATACGGTGGCCGTCGAGGGTACGGGCGGCCTCTGCTGCCTGTTCCTTTTCCCGCTGGCGACGTTGCAGTTGTTGCTCACGCTTGGCCTGCAATTGCTCGACATCGGCCAGCGGCGGGTCCAGGTGCAGCAGCCCCTGATCGGCATCCAGCAACACCTGGGTTCCACTCGGCACCGACAGCACATGCGCGGGCACGCCGCATAGTGCTGGCAGACCAAAAGCACGGGCGAGGATCGCCACATGGCTGGTCGCACCGCCCCCGACGGTGACGAAACCCAGCACCTTTGTGGTGTCCAGCCCCGCCGTCTGCGAAGGGGTCAATTGATCGGCGATCAGAATCGCCTGCTCCGGCAGCTCAAGGCCTTGCTCCTGAACACCCAGGATCAAACGCAGAACCCGCAGACCAACGTCGTTCAGGTCCAGCGCCCGCTCGATCAGCAAGGTACTGCCCGAGCCGTTGAACACCGCAGCGGTGGCCTGAGTGGCGCTGTTCCAGGCGAACGCGGCGCTCTTGCCCTGGGTGATCAACGCCTGGGCTTGCTCGGTCAGTGTCGGGTCTTCGAGTAACTGCTGGTGGGCCAGGAAAATTGCCGCCTGCGGGCTGCCGGCCATCGAGCCTTGCAAGGTTTGCAGTGCCTGAAAAGCCTGCTTGAGTGCCAGCCCAAGACGCTCGCCCTCAGCGGCCTCACCGGCTCCGGCCTCAGTGATGTTCAACGGCTGCTCGGCAAATTGAAACACGCGACCAAACGCCGAACCCGGCGACGCACAAACACCCCGCAGCAGGCCCGTATCGGTTGCCTGCTGCGCAGTCCTGATTTGCTGGGCGACCGAGCTTTGCACCGGCGCATGGCTTGCCTGGTCCGTCTCGACTTCACCACAACCGGAGGCGATCAGTTGCGTCAGGGTTTCCAGCGCCGCTGTAGCGTCCTCGCCTTGGGCACTGATCTGCAGTTCATCACCACGTGTGGTCTGCAAGCCCATGATCGCCACCAGAGATTTGGCATTGGCGCTCAACGAGCCTTTATGCAGCATGATCTCGGCAACGAAGGCCTTGGCGGTTTGCGCCAGCACCGCCGCCGGGCGGGCGTGCAAGCCATTGGGATTGGGCAAGGTCACCGGTGTTGAAAACAGGGTCTGACCGGCGTTGGATGGCGCTGCGCCTGCCGGGGGAACCGCGTCATCGCGCAGCCGCAACACAGGTTGCCCGACATCGACCCAGGCGTTGTCCGGCGACAGCACTTGCACACCTTCACCGCTGACCACCAGCATCAGGGTCAACAGGCTACGGGCGTGCAAGGCAATGTAATCGGCATCGAATTCGATCAGGGCCTGGCCTGCCTCGACCCTTTGCCCCTCCTCCACCAAGCGGGTAAAACCTTTGCCGCCCAGGTTCACAGTGTCCAGGCCAATGTGCATCAACACCTGCACGCCGCCTTCGCTGGTCACGCTGATCGCATGCCCACTGTCCTGAATGCTGCTGACCGTCCCCGTCAACGGGGAGCGCAAGGTACTCGACGCAGGATCAATGCAGATGCCGTCGCCAACCAGACGGCTAGAGAACACCTGATCGGGTACCTGATCCAGCGGCAGGGAGACACCTGATAAAGGCGCAACCAGTTCCAGTGTTTGTGTTGTGAGCATAACGTCACCTGTTGTTCCTGGAGTCGATGGCGCCCAGCCTGAGGGCGCCGTAAGTATTACTCTGGGTTTTGTTTCAATCCACTTTCAATCCACGCTTCCTGCGTTGTTGTCACTCCCACCAGTACTCGACCTGCAGGCCGAAATTGGAACCGTGTCGCGCATTGCCGAAAACGCCGGTGTCAGACAGCGCAGAACCCGCGTCAGACTCGCTGGCCGCACGTTGAGCCGCGCCGTTCCAGCTGGCGTAGGTGTAATAGAGACGAAATTCCGGGCGGGCCCAGAAGGCCGGGCCTTTGGGTGACCAGGTCGGAGCGATGGTGGCCTTGCTCAGCTTGCGAGTACCGCCGACAGCTTCGACCTGATCGTGACCCAACTCGGTCACCAGCTTGAATTGCTCAGTGAAGGCATAGGTCGGACGCACACCCACCGACCACCAGGTCTGGTCAGGGCCAACGGCACGAATATCTTTCTGGTACACGGCCTCAATCTGCCCACCAAAATGCGGCGTCACCTGCCAGTCGAAAAACTCCACCATGCGATAGCGTTTGTCGTGGGCGTCGTTTTGCAGATTGCCGGTGTAGCCCAGACCTGTGCCTGGCCCCTGGCCGTATTGCAGCGCGAACTTGTTCTTGCCACCCAGAAAGGGTTTTTGCACATGCTGGGCCGTGATCGCCCAACCCTGGTGATCATCGTCGCGGTTGGCTTTTTCGATGTAATTGAACCCGAACTCCAGTTCGCCACCGGGGTTGGTCTTGAAACCTGCCACGTTGAAGTCGTGCCGACTGGCCGCCTGTTTCTGATACACGTTGTCTTTGCGCGACAGTGCATAGCTGTACTTCAAATCACCGATTTTCACGTCTTCGATACCGGCCCCCGTACCGCTCTGGTTCCAGTAGTAGAAGTCGGAAATATGGATGTCATTTCGTTTGTAGTAACGCCGACCCGCCCACAGCGAGCCGCCGTTAAGGGCCGAGATACGGGACCACTGCGCATACATCTGCGACATGCGCGCCGAGCCGTAGTCGCCCTGAAATTTCGGGGTCTTGTCGTACTGGTTGTACAAGGCCGCCATGCCATCGACGCTGACCACCGAACCATCGTCCAGGGTGAGCAGGTCCTGGCGCAGCTCCAGCTCGCCATATTGCTCACACTCGTTGCCCAACCGGTATTTGGTCTCGGCGCCGGGCAGACGGAAACAGGATTGCGATCCCCCATTGACCGATGAACCCACGCCGCTACGCAGGTAACCGGCAAACTCCAATGCATTGGCCGACAACGGCAATACAAGGCAAATACATGACGCGGCAAGACTTCTGTTGACTGCTGTTTTCACGAGGCGCTCCATTGTTTTTATTGTGATTGCCGTGTTCACCGAAGAAGGCGGACCAGACGGCCTGCCAATCTTCGGGCGTAACTGTCCCGCGCATAGTTCATGCGCTCCGGTTAGGGCGTGGGACGTTTCTTATTTATTCAGAAGGCGCAGCACGAAAGACTCGTAAGGCCGCAGGAATAGTTGACGCTGTCGAGGCGGGCTGTCGGGATAGTTGCTAATCAATGGCTGTTGTTGCGTGGCTGCGAACAGATCTTCCGGCAGCTCGACTTCGCACGGGGTGCCGTAGAAGTTGTTCACCACCAGCAGGCTTTCGCCTTCGCCTTCACGCAGATAGATCCAGACCTGAGCGTGCTCGGGCAGCAACTGGCGATAGACGCCGTGCTGGATCAGGTCTTCGGTGCGCCGCAGCGTGATCAGCTGACGGTAGTGATGCAGCACCGAACCCGAATCATCGAGTTGCGATTCGACGTTGATCTGCGGGTAATTGCTGGCCACCCCGATCCACGGCTCTGCGCTGGTGAACCCGGCATTGTGCTGCGCATTCCAGTGCATCGGCGTGCGCCCGTTGTCCCGGGACTTCTGCATGATCGCGGCCATGCTGTGTTCCAGCGACTCCCCTGCCTCGCGCTTGAGGCGGTAGATATTCAGGGTCTCCACATCCCGGTACTGGTTGATGTCGGCGAAGCCCGGGTCCGTCATGCCCAGCTCTTCACCCTGATAGATGAAGGGCGTGCCTTGCAGGAAGTGCAGTGCAGTGCCAAGCATCTTCGCGGATTCAACGCGGTACTGGCCGTCATCGCCAAAGCGCGAAACCACCCGAGGCTGATCATGGTTACACCAGAACAGCGCATTCCAGCCGCCACCGGCCTGCATACCCAATTGCCAGTCGGACAGGATCTGCTTGAGCTGAAGGAAATCGAAGTCGGCATGCACCCACTTTTCAAGGTTCGGGTAATCGACTTTCAGGTGGTGGAAGTTGAAGGTCATCGACAACTCGCGAGAATCGGGACGCGAGTAACGAATGCAATGCTCAAGGCTGGTGGAAGACATTTCCCCGACGCTGATCAGGTCGTGGCCGGCAAATACCGCCTCGTTCATCTCTTGCAGGTAGGTGTGCACATTCGGGCCGTCGGTATAGAAACGACGACCGTCGGTGTGGTCTTCCGGGAAGTCCGCAGGCTTGGAGATCAGGTTGATCACGTCCAGGCGGAAACCGCCCACGCCCTTGTCACGCCAGAAGCGCATCATGGCGAAGACTTCTTCACGTACCAACGGGTTGTCCCAGTTCAGATCGGCCTGGGTATGGTCGAACAGGTGCAGGTAATACTGCCCTGTCTGCGCTTCATACTCCCAGGCAGAGCCGCCGAACTTGGACTGCCAGTTGTTCGGCTGGTCGCGCCAGATGTAGAAATCCCGGTACGGGTTGTCGAGACTGCTGCGAGCCTGCTGGAACCATTTGTGTTCAATGGAGGTGTGGCTGACCACGATGTCCAGCATCAACTGGATGCCACGCTTGCGCGCTTCGGCGATCAGCAGATCGAAATCCGCCATGCAGCCGTAGCTCGGATCGATGGCGTAGTAGTCGCTGATGTCGTAGCCGTTGTCGCGCTGCGGTGAACGCAGGAACGGCGTCAGCCACAGGTAGTCCACACCCAGCCATTGCAGGTAATCGAGCTTGTCGACCACGCCCAGCAAATCGCCCGTGGCCTGGCCCGAGTGGCTGTGAAAACTCTTCGGGTAGATCTGGTAGATCACTGACCGCTGCCAATCTTTCATGATGTATTCCTGCTTGAAAAGTGATGAGGGGCTCAGGCCACGCGATAACCGGGGCGAACGATCTTCATGCTCAACCCGCAGGTGAGGACGAAGGGCACCACGATGGAAATCAGCATGCCGATCACGAACATCGGGATGTATTGAGGGATGATCGAGATGAAGCCCGGCAACCCGCCGACCCCGATCGCCGACGCCTGGACCTTGTTCAGCGACAGGAACATGCCACCCAGCGCGGAGCCTGCCAGCGCGGCATAGAACGGAAACTTGTAGCGCAGGTTGACGCCGAACATGGCGGGTTCGGTGATCCCGAAGTACGCGGAAATCGCCGAGGTCGAGGCCATGCTGCGATCACGGGCATTGCGGGTCATGTAGAACACCGCCGCCGCTGCACTGCCCTGTGCGAGGTTGGACATGACGATCATCGGCCAGATGAAGGTGCCGCCCTGAGTGGCGATCAGTTGCAGGTCCACAGCCAGGAACATGTGGTGCATGCCGGTGATTACCAGTGGCGCATACAGCAGGCCAAAGAGCGCGCCGCCCAGTAGCGGTGCCAGATCGAACAGGGTCACGACGCCTTCGGTGATCAGGATCCCCAGGTGACGGGTCACAGGACCGATGACCGCCAGCGCCAGCACGCCGGTCACGACGATGGTGGTGATGGGCACCACCAGCAATTGAATGGCATTGGGCACCCGGGCACGCAGCCAGAGCTCGATGCGGCTCATGACCCAGGACGCCAGGAGAATCGGCAGGATCTGGCCCTGATAGCCAACCTTCTCGATACGGAACCAGCCAAAAATATCGAAGTACGGCAGGGTTTGCCCGTCCAGACCGGCGACGGCCTTGCCGTAGTTCCAGGCATTGAGCAGGTCCGGGTGAACCAGCATCAGGCCCAGCACGATGCCGAGGATTTCACTGCCGCCAAAACGCTTCGCCGCTGACCAGCCCACCAGCGCAGGCAGAAATACGAACGAGGTGTTGGCCATCATGTTGACCAGGCTCCACACCCCGTCCAGGGACGGATAGGCGTCGAGCAGGGTCTTGCCCTCGATGAACATGCCCTTGGCGCCGATCAGGTTGTTGACCCCCATCAGCAGTCCGGCAATGATCAGCGCAGGCAGAATCGGCATGAACACATCGGAGAAGACACGCACCAGACGCTGCAAGGCGTTAGTCTTGTCGGCGCCCTTGCGCTTCACGTCGGCGATGGTCGCCACCGCAAGCCCCGTGGCTTCACGCAAGGCCGCGTAGACATGCTCGACCTCGCCCGGACCGATGACGATTTGCAGCAACCCGCCCGTGAAGAACGACCCCTTGACCAGATCGATCTGCCCCAGGCGGGCATTGTCTATCAGCGCCGGGTCTTTCAGCGCCAGACGCAAACGGGTAACGCAGTGCGCAGCCTGCTCCAGGTTCTGCGCGCCGCCGAGGCTTTCGAGTATTTCCCCGGCGATATTCGAGTAATCGTGGCCCATGCTTTTAATCCAGTCAGTTATTTTTATTGGCAGCACGCCGAGGGCAAAACTACTCGTACAGACGAGTTAAAGCAATAACTCGTCTGTACGAGTTACAAATATTTTCTGCAGAGGGTCACAAATGGACAAAAAACGGTGATGCCATTATGGTTCCAGCCATTCTGACCCTCGCAGTCAGACCGTCTGCACATCCAGCGGCCCACCGCTTACGCTGCGGTGACGAGCTACCGAGAGCATGTCCTAATGAGCAAATACAACCAGATCTACACCGATCTGCTTGGCAGTATCACCACCCAACGCCTGGAAAGAGGCGCCCGACTACCCTCCGAAACCGAATTGATGGAGAGTTACCAGGCCAGCCGCGGCACCGTGCGCAGGGCCATTGAGCAGTTGCAGGAACGAGGCTTCGCGCAAAAGATTCACGGCAAGGGCACTTTCGTCCTGTCACCCAGCCCCATTGAATTCCAGTTGGGCGGGATCGTCAGCTTTCAGGAAACCTACCCTCGGCTGGGCAAGACCGTCAGCACGGATGTGGTTGAGTTTTGTCAGTTCCCCCTGGAAGGCGCGCTGCTGGAAAATCTGCAGGCCGAAGAAGGCACGCTGATCACGCGTATCAAACGGGTACGGAGGATCGACGGCAAACGGGTGATTCTCGACATCAACCATTTCGTTGCCGACCTGATTCCGGGCCTGGATCGGGAGATTGCCGAGCACTCGATCTATGAATTCATCGAGAAGACCCTGCAACTGCAGATCAGCTTCGCCCAGCGCACCATCGAAGCCGTGGTGTGTGACAAGGACGACCGGCAGCATCTGGACGTGGACGGTCAGAGCCACGTGATCGTGGTCAGCAACCAGACCTTCTTGCAGGACGGTCGCCAGTTCGAATACACCGAATCGCGGCACACCCTGGACAAGTTCTACTTCTCGGATGTCGCGCGGCGCTGAACATCGGGGATTAACGAAAAACCAGCCGAGGCTGGTTTTTCGTCAGGGCGGCTGGGTTACCGGCCTAGAACAACCCTCGGCTCAAGATGCGCCTCAAGCCCGTAAGTGCCCAGCCCACGCCCGAGCCCCGACTGCTTGAAGCCACCGAAAGGCGCCTGGGGCTCGTGATTGAAGCCATTGATGGAAACCCGCCCGGCAAGCAGTTGCGAGGCCACCGCCCTGGCATGTTCGGTGTCGCGAGACATGACGTAGGCATGCAGGCCATAGATCGAGTCATTGGCCATGGCAATCGCCTCTTCTTCGGTGCGATAGGTCAGGATCGACAGCAGCGGGCCGAAGATTTCATCCTGGGCAATCGCCATGTCGGCGGTCACATTGGCGAAGACTGTAGGCTGCACGAAATAACCCGACTCAAGCCCCAGGGGCCTGCCAAGACCGCCCGCCACCAACGTTGCTCCCTGATCGATACCCGACTGGATGTAGCGCTGCACCCGCTCGAACTGCTTGCGATTGACCAGCGGCCCCATGACAGTCTGCGGATCAAGGGGATCACCGACCTTGATCTTGGCGACTGCCACGCGCATCAGCTCGCAAATCTCGGCCAGTCGCGACTCAGGCACCAGGATGCGTGTGCCGGCAATGCACGCCTGACCGTTGTTGCCCAACCCTACGGCCAGGGCGTGCTCGACGGCCTGAGGCAGATCGGCATCCTCCAGAATCAGCGTCGGCGACTTGCCACCCAATTCCAGCGCCACACGCTTCATGGTGTCAGCGCCCGCCCGCAGGATGGTCTTGCCCACGGCCGTGGAGCCGGTGAAGGAGATCTGCGCGATATCAGGGTGCTTGCTCATGGCATCGCCCACCACTTCGCCGAGCCCATTGACGATGTTCAGCACACCCGGCGGCAGTTGCGCGTCATGGAAGCACTCTGCGATGAGCCGGGCCTGGATCGCACTCAGCTCGCTGGGTTTCATGACGATGGTGCAGCCTGCCGCAATCGCTGCGCCCAGCTTCACGCACATCGAGTTGTAGGTGCTGTTCCAGGGCGTGATCACCGCCACTACACCCAGCGGCACCATGGTGACTTGTGCCGCATTGATCTGCCGGGTGAACTCATAGTTTTCCAGGGTGGTGACCACGTCCAGAAAGCACTGCGCGGCAAATGAAACCCGCCACTGTGCCTGGGTCAGGCTCGCGCCGTACTCCTCGACCAGCACTTGGGCCAGTTCATCAGAGCGGGCGAGTACGGCAGCACTCAGGCGCTGCAACATCGCGATACGCTCTTGTTTGCTGGTTCGGGAAAACGCCGGAAATGCCTTCCTGGCGGCGGCCACTGCGCGCTGCACATCCTGCTCGTCAGCCAGCCGGAGATGGCCTATCAACTGTTCGGTGGCTGGATTGATGATGTCCATCGCCTGCTCGCCATGGGGTATCACGAACGCGCCGTCGATGTATAGGTGCTGGATGTTGTGCATGTCAGTCTCCGCAAAAGTCGTTTTCCGCTTGCGATCACTATAAGCACGGCGTACTAATCGGATAAGCAGGACAAATCGACATGCTTTGATGCGGGAATCAGGACAATGCACAAAACCGGGTTGGTGGAGTTGGAAGCGGTAGTCGCCATTGCGCGGAAAGGCAGTTTCCGTATGGCGGCGCTGGATGTAGGGATGTCCACTTCAGCGCTGAGCCATACGGTAAAAGCTCTGGAAGCACGCCTGGGTGTACAGCTGTTCAACCGCACCACGCGCAGCGTGTCCCTTTCCCAGGCGGGTGAGCAATTCGTCGCACAAGTGGCGCCAGCACTGGCTGACATTCAGGGCGCCATCGAAGCAGTCAATCAACACAGGGACACGCCCACCGGCACATTGCGCATCAACAGCTCAGTGGGCGGTGCACGACAGATTCTCAAACCCGTGGTGCTGGAGTTCCTGCGTCGCTATCCGCACATGAGCGTGGACATCGTCACGGAAGCCAGGATGATCGACATCATCATCGATGGCTTCGACGCAGGTATCCGGCGCGCCGAAACAGTCCCCCGCGACATGATCGCCATCCCGGTGGGTGAGGTGCTGAATTTCACGGTGGTGGGCTCCCCCGCCTACTTCGCCACCCGCCCCATGCCGGTGAGCCCGGATGAATTGCGCGATCACGACTGCATCCGCACCCGCCAGCCCGGCGGCGCTATCGAGCGCTGGCATTTCGAACGCGACGGCCAGCACCAGAGCATCGAAACCTCCGGGCGCCTGATTCTGGACGAACCGTCACTGGTGCTGGAGGCGGCACGCGAAGGCGTGGGGCTGGCGTACATGGCCCACTGGTCCGTCACCGAAGACCTCGCATCCGGCCGCTTGCAACAAGTACTGCCCGACTGGATGCCCCGCTCTCCCGGCCTGAGTTTCTACTACCCGACACGACGTAACATGACCGCTGGGTTAAGGGCGTTTATTGATTTGATTTGGGAGGTGAATCGGAGGGTGGGTTAATCCCCGGTAATGTGGTTGCCGCGAAATATTGTGGCCAAGGCCACTCCTACCATTGAAATGCAATTTCCTGTGAGAGCGAGCTTGCTTGCGAAGGCGTCAGATCAAGCACCAAAACTTCCCGGAAGACCGCGTTGCTCTGAACTATTCGCGAGCAAGCTCGCTCCCACCGGGATATGGCCTGACCATCAGGCAATCAAGGCCCGCAATGCGGAGTTCTCCATTGAGGCATGGCGGTAGCATTGAACGGGCAAAAAACCTTGTCCCACGCGTGGCTACCACCCGTCTCAATCCGCCAGCCTTGTGCTTCCAGGTACCTGAGCGCTTCTTCGACTTCCTTCTCAAGTGCTGTTGAATAACGACCGAACGTAACACGGTGCTTGGCGATGCACAAAGCTGCCAGAATTTGCCAGACGCAAAAAGCCAAAAGCCCGCAATTACGCGGGCTCCAGGGCATTTTCTTGCTAGATCGTGCCGGACAATGCCGGACGTCCAATCATTCCCACTCAATCGTCGCCGGCGGCTTGCTCGACACGTCGTAAGTGACGCGGGAGATGCCCTCGATTTCGTTGATGATGCGGCCGCTGACGGTTTCCAGCAGTTCGTAAGGCAGGTGTGCCCAACGTGCAGTCATGAAGTCGATGGTTTCTACAGCGCGCAGTGCTACAACCCACGCGTAACGGCGGCCATCGCCGACCACGCCCACGGATTTGACGGGCTGGAACACCACGAATGCCTGGCTGACTTTGTGGTACCAGTCGGCCTTGCGCAGTTCTTCGATGAAGATGTGGTCAGCGCGACGCAGCAGGTCGGCGTATTCCTTTTTCACTTCACCCAGGATGCGCACGCCCAGGCCTGGGCCCGGGAATGGGTGGCGGTAGACCATGTCGTACGGCAGGCCGAGTTCCAGGCCCAGACGACGGACTTCGTCCTTGAACAGCTCGCGCAGGGGTTCTACCAGCTTGAGGTTCATTTCTTCCGGCAGGCCACCCACGTTGTGGTGCGACTTGATCACGTGGGCCTTGCCGCTTTTCGCGCCAGCCGACTCGATTACGTCCGGGTAGATGGTGCCTTGCGCCAGGTACTTGATGTTGTCCAGCTTGCAGGATTCGGCATCGAACACGTCGATGAAGGTGCGGCCGATGATCTTGCGCTTCTTCTCCGGGTCGCTTTCGCCCGCCAGGTTGCCGAGGAACTGCTCTTCGGCGTTGGCGCGGATCACTTTGACGCCCATGTTCTCAGCGAACATGGCCATCACCTGCTCGCCTTCGTGCAGGCGCAGCAGGCCGTTGTCGACGAATACGCAGGTCAGTTGGTCGCCAATGGCCTTGTGCAGCAGCGCGGCAACAACGGAAGAGTCGACACCGCCGGACAGGCCCAGCAGTACGTTGTCGGTCCCTACCTGGGCGCGGATCTGGGCAATGGCGTCGTCGGCAATGTGCGACGGTGTCCACAGGGCTTCGCAACCACAGATGTCGAGAATGAAGCGCGACAGGATGCGGCCGCCCTGCTTGGTGTGGGTCACTTCCGGGTGGAACTGCACGCCGTAGTAGCCACGGCTGTCGTCAGCCATGCCGGCAATCGGGCAGCTCGGGGTGCTGGCCAGTACGTGGAAGCCTTTCGGGATTTCGGTAACCTTGTCGCCGTGGCTCATCCAAACGTCAAGGCCGAGCACGCCGTCCGCGTCCACATGGTCTTCGATGCCATCGAGCACACGGCTCTTGCCGACCACGTCAACGCGGGCATAGCCGAATTCACGCAGCTCGGAACCTTCGACACGACCACCCAGCTGTTCAGCCATGGTCTGCATGCCGTAGCAGATGCCGAAGATCGGTACGTTCAGGTCGAACACGGCCTGTGGCGCGCGCGGGCTGTTGGCTTCGTGCACGGATTCCGGGCCACCGGCGAGGATGATCCCGCGTGGGGCGAACTCGCGAATCGCTTCATCGTCCATGTCGAACGGATGCAGTTCGCAGTACACGCCGATCTCACGCACGCGGCGGGCGATCAGCTGGGTGTACTGGGAACCGAAGTCGAGGATCAGGATACGGTGGGCGTGAATGTCGAGGGCCATGACTCATTCTCATCGTAAAAATCGGAAACAACACGGGGCTGTGAAAACAGCCCCGGCTACATATTCAGGAACGGCATCCGGGCGTGCCCGAATGCCGTTCTGGTCAACCTACGCGGTAGTTCGGCGCTTCCTTGGTGATCTGCACGTCATGAACGTGGGACTCAGCCATGCCAGCACCGGTGATGCGTACGAATTCCGGCTTGGTGCGCATCTCTTCGATGTCGGCGCTGCCGGTGTAACCCATGGAAGAACGCAGGCCACCCATCAGTTGATGGATGATCGCGGCCAGCGAACCTTTATAGGCAACGCGGCCTTCGATGCCTTCCGGTACCAGCTTCTCGGCGCCTTCCGAGGAGTCCTGGAAGTAACGGTCCGAAGAGCCTTGCGCCTGGGACATTGCACCCAGCGAACCCATGCCGCGGTACGCCTTGTACGAACGACCCTGGAACAGTTCGATTTCGCCCGGAGCCTCTTCGGTACCGGCGAACATCGAGCCCATCATCACGCAGGAAGCACCGGCAACGATGGCCTTTGACAGGTCACCGGAGAAGCGGATGCCGCCGTCAGCGATCAACGGAACGCCTGTGCCTTCAAGGGCAGCTGCGACGTTAGCGATGGCGCTGATTTGAGGAACGCCGACACCGGCAACAATACGTGTGGTGCAGATCGAGCCTGGGCCGATACCGACCTTGACGGCATCGGCGCCCGCGGCGACCAGTGCCTTGGCAGCAGCGCCAGTGGCGATGTTGCCGCCGATGACCTGCACTTCAGGGAAGTTTTCCTTGACCCAGCGAACGCGGTCGATCACGCCTTTGGAGTGGCCGTGGGCAGTATCGACCACCACCACGTCAACACCGGCAGCTACCAGCGCAGCAACACGCTCGCCGGTGTCTTTGCCAGTACCGACGGCAGCGCCGACACGCAGACGGCCTTGATCGTCCTTGCTGGCGAGCGGGTAGGCCTTGGCTTTTTCGATGTCCTTGACGGTCATCATGCCCTTGAGTGCGAACTTGGCGTCGACGATCAGGACTTTTTCCAGACGGTGCTTGTGCAGCAACTCGCGCACTTCGTACTTGTCGGCGCCTTCACGGACAGTGACCAGACGCTCTTTTGGCGTCATCACTTCACGAACAGGAACGTCGAGGCGGTTTTCGAAGCGAACGTCACGGGAAGTCACGATGCCGACCAGGTCGCCATTGTGCAGGACCGGAACGCCGGAGATGTTGTGTTGACGGGTCAGTTCGAACAGGTCACGAACCGTGGCATCAGCCTCGATGGTGATAGGGTCCTTGACGACCCCGGCTTCGAACTTCTTGACCTTGCGGACTTCGGCAGCTTGCTGCTCGATGGTCATGTTCTTGTGGATCACGCCGATACCGCCTTCCTGAGCCATGGCGATTGCCAGACGGGCTTCAGTCACGGTGTCCATTGCAGCGGAGACCAAGGGGATATTCAGTTCGATGCCACGGGTCAATCGGGTTTTCAGACTGACTTCGTTAGGAAGTACCTCGGAATAACCGGGCACAAGGAGAATGTCGTCGAATGTAAGAGCTTCTTGGCTGATACGCAGCATCGCGGGGGCTCCCGAGCGGGAAATTGGAAGCGCGCCATTATACCCAGACAGGCCGGTCGGCTCAATGTAAAGATCAGCCTATTATCAAGCCGTTTTACAAACGGACCTTCACGAAGGACACCGGCCGGTCCAGCCAATCGGCGAACTGGTCGAGAAAGTCGGGTTTGAACGAGGCATCCAGCCAGTTATTGAAGATAAACCCCAGGTTCGAGAACCCGCATGGCTGCAGGAACCAGAAGCCGTTGATGTCATCTTCATGGCCACATTCGGGGCAGGCGAAGTTGTCTGTGTGCCCCGGCATCCACTCTTCAAGGCTGTCGAACAGTGCTTCGCCGATTTCCTTGCGGCATTCCGGACAGCCGGCTTCCTGGGTAAAGCCCTGGGCAGGCGTGAAGATGCAGCGTTCGGTCACCACTTCAAGGCCATTGATCGCTTCACCAAACGGCAATGCATCAGGGTTGAGCACCACCTTGCGCGCGCCCGGCGCAATGGCGTAGGCCATTTTGTTGAAGTTGCGCCCACACGTCGTCAGTTGCGGCTCGATGACGTCCAGCCGCACCAGCCAGCGCAAAACCGCCCGCGCGGTGGCCTCATTTCCGGGAAAGTCGGAAATCTGCGGGACGAGAATGCTCTGGGTGTTCATGCAGTGGCCTGTTGCTTTGGGCTGATCGAGTGCGGCAGCTTAATCGCGTACCGGATCAGGTCAAGTCTCTATCCGTTCTCCGGTTCCGTCCACTGCCATGCAAACACTCAGGTGGACAGGTAACGACCGATCAACGCAATGCCGCTGAACAGCACCAGCCAGGTCACCAGCCGCACGAAGGTTTCCCGTGACAGCTTCATGGTCAGCCCCCGGCCGATCCAGGAACCGATGGCCATGGCGGGCAACAGGCAGACGGCAAGCACCAGCAATGGCACCTGGGCATAAACCCCCGCCAGCAGAAACAGGCTCAGACGCACGATGGTGCTGCAACTGATCAGAGCGCTTTGGGTAGCGCGAGCTTCCTGTTTGGAAGTCAGACGGCTGTTGAGGTAGATCGCGTACAAAAAGCCGCCGCTGCCAAACAGCGCCCCGAACAGGCCACCAATGGTGCCCATGGGAATCGCCCAGCCAGCCGCCAGTTGGGTCGGGCGCACTTTCACGGCCAGGCTGTAGAGCGCGTAGGCGGTAATGAACAGCCCCATTAATAGCAGCAGGACATCCGACTTGAGGTTAAGCAGAAACAGCACGCCCAGGGTACAGCCCACCGCCATGCACGGCAGCAGGCGCAACAGTTCGGCCTTGACTACGGACTGGCGGGACGGCAACAGGTTACCCAGCGCGGCGATGAAGTCGAGCAGTACCAGCAGCGGAATGATCCGCGACAGCGGCATGAAGTTGATCAGGATGGGACCGGCCACCAAGGCGGTGCCAAACCCGGCGATGCCGAAAACGATGTAGGCCGCAACCACGCCCAGTTCGATCAGCAACCAGTCCACTGGCGTGAACCCCAACTGCAAGAATGCCCCGACCACATCGACATCGGCCATTGTGTTATTCCTCCGTGAAAAATGCGCCTGAAATAATTCGCGCGGACTTTATCAAATTACCGATGGTCACGGGCCTTGAAGGAGTGGGCTTGCCCGCGATCGGCTTCGACACAGATGTAAAAACCGGGACCGCTGCGCAGTCCATCGCGGGCAAGCCCACGCCTACAAGTGACCGATCCACTCCGGCTGGCTTATCATGCCCCCATGATCAAAGACCCCTTCGCAAGACTCGGCCTCGACCGGGAAGTCCTCACTGTCAGCCAGCTCAACGGCCGTGCGCGCGTATTGCTGGAAGACGTGTTCAGCAATATCTGGGTCGAGGGTGAGATCTCTAACCTCTCGCGCCCGTCGTCCGGGCACGTGTACTTCACCCTCAAGGACAGCGGTGCCCAGGTGCGCTGTGCCCTTTTCCGCTCAAGCGCGGCCAGGGTTCGGCAGGTGTTGAAGGACGGCCTGCAGGTCAAGGTTCGGGGCAAGGTCTCTCTGTTCGAGGGTCGTGGTGATTACCAGCTGATTCTCGATACCGTCGAGCCTGCCGGTGACGGCGCGTTGCGTCAGGCCTTCGAGGCACTCAAGGAAAAACTCAGTGCCGAGGGTCTGTTCAGCACCGAGCGCAAGATAGCCTTGCCCCTGCACCCGCAACGTATCGGCATCATCAGTTCGCCTTCTGGTGCGGTGATTCGCGACATCATCAGCGTCTTCAAGCGCCGGGCGCCGCAGGTCGAGCTGACCTTGATCCCCACCGCAGTACAAGGCCGCGAGGCCATCGGGCAGATCGTCCGCGCCCTGAAGCTCGCTGACTCCAGGGGTTTTGATGCCTTGATCCTGGCCCGTGGTGGCGGTTCGCTGGAAGACCTGTGGTGCTTCAACGAAGAAGCCGTGGCCCGTGCCATCGATGCCTGCGTCACGCCCATCGTCAGCGCGGTGGGGCATGAAACCGATGTCTCCATCAGCGACTTCGTGGCCGACGTCCGCGCGCCGACACCGTCCGCCGCCGCTGAACTGCTGGCACCGGACTCCAGCGACCTGCATCGACGTGTGGACAACCTGCATCGGCGTCTGGTTAGCCGCATGCAGGACCGATTGATGCGCGAGCGTCTGCGCCTGGACGGTATTTCCCGTCGCCTGCGTCACCCCGGGGAACGCCTGCGCCAGCAAGCACAGCGTCTGGATGACCTGGACATGCGCATGCGCCGTGCATTCGAACAACAGATGCACAAACGACTGGTGCGCCTGGCTCATCTGGAAACCCGTCTGGCGGCTCAGCATCCGGGCCGGACCCTGGCCTTCCTGCGCCAACGCCTTGACAGCCTCGCCGAGCGCTTGCCCCGGGCGATTCGCGACACCATCAAGACGCGACGGCAACAATTGCAAAGCCAGATGCAAACCCTGCACGTCGTCAGCCCGCTTGCTACGCTGGGTCGTGGCTACAGCATTCTGCTCGACGAGCGCGGCCATGCAATCCGCAATGCCAGCCAGACTCAAACCGGTCAGCGCCTGACCGCCCGTCTGGGTGAAGGCCAATTGCAGGTGCGTGTCGAGGACAACCACCTGACGCCGGTCACCCTCTCACTTCTGGATTGATCCATACATGCTGCATTTTATTGCTCGCCCCTGCATCGGCGCGTTCGTCGCGCTTTGCTTTGCCCTGCCCGCTCACGCCGACAGCTACATCACCCGCGCCCTTAACAAACCGGTGCCGGGTGGCGTCGCGGTGGTGGACCTCGGGACCGGAGCCCAGGCGCCGAAAGCCACCTATCAAGGCAAACCCGTATTGGTAGTCAAGGAACAGGACACCCACTGGCGGGCGATCGTGGGGGTGCCGTTGACGGTCAAACCCGGTAGCCAGCAAATCGTCGCCAAGGATGCCAGTGGCAGCCGCAACCTGAGCTTCACGGTGGGCAGCAAGAAATACCCCGAACAGCACATCACCTTGAAAAACACCCGACAGGTGAACCCCAACCCGGATGACCTGAAACGCATCGAAGGTGAAATGGCTGTCCAGCTCAATGCCTACCGCAGCTTCAGCCCCGGCACGCCCAGCAACCTGTTGCTGGACAAACCGGTCAACGGGCCTCTGTCTAGCAAGTTCGGCGTTCGCCGCTTCTTCAACGGTGAAGAACGCAATCCCCACGCAGGCCTGGACTTCGCCGTACCCGCCGGAACCCCGATCAAATCCCCGGCGGCTGGCAAAGTGATCCTGACCGGCAACTACTTCTTCAACGGCAACACGGTGTTTGTCGACCACGGCCAGGGCTTTATCAGCATGTTCTGCCACATGTCGAAAATCGACGTGAAGGTCGGCGATCAAGTGCCCCGCGGCGGCGTGGTCGGCAAAGTCGGCTCCACAGGCCGGGCTACCGGGCCACACATGCACTGGAACGTCAGCCTTAACGATGCACGGGTCGACCCGGCGATTTTTATTGGGGCGTTTCAGCCCTGATGGGTTGATTTGGCTTGCCTTGTTGGAGCGAGGCTTGCCCGCGAAGGTAATCGCGCAGGTTTGCAGATGTTCAATGACTGCGCGGACGTCTTCGCGGGCAAGCCTCGCTTCAACAGGTTCGAAAAATCAGCGCAATAACGATGCAAGGGGACCGTGATTAGCGCTATAAAATCTTCAAAAACCCCCAACACCAAGAACTTCTATCAATTTTTTTCAAGAGCTTGCCAACTTTCACCCCAATGGTTACGGTTGGCCTCATGAAAACCTCTCAAACCCTCATCCTGATGCGCCAGCATCGCTGCCTCAGCCTTGTCAGTGCACGACTGCCAAGCTAGATCGCGGTGCCTCGTCCTGTCTTTTCGTTTCACGGTAGGCCGCCTCTTTCCGGCCCATACAGTTCAAAAGGATTTCCATCATGACCATGCTCAAAGACCCATCCAAGAAGTACCGCGCGTTCCCGACCATCGATCTGCCTGACCGCACCTGGCCTTCGAAGACCATCACTGCGGCGCCGATCTGGTGCAGTTCCGACCTTCGCGATGGCAACCAGTCGCTGATCGAACCCATGGATGCGGTGAAAAAGCTGCGTTTCTGGAAGACCCTGGTCAGTGTCGGCGTCAAGGAAATCGAAGCGTCGTTCCCTGCAGCGTCGCAAACCGACTTCGACTTCGTGCGTACCCTGATCGAAGGCAATCACATCCCGGACGACACCACGATCCAAGTGCTGACCCAGGCCCGTGAAGACCTGATCGCCCGCACCTTCGAATCCCTGCGCGGCGCGAAGAAAGCCATCGTTCACCTGTACAACGCCACCAGCCCTTCCTTCCGCCGCATCGTCTTCAACCAGGACAAGGCGGGCGTCAAGGAAATCGCGGTCAGCGCTGCCAAGCTGTTCGTCAAATACGCAGCCCAGCAACCAGAAACCAAATGGCAATTCGAGTACTCGCCGGAGACGTTCAGCGCCACTGAGCTGGAGTTCGCCAAGGAAGTCTGCGATGCAGTCATCGAATTCTGGAACGCCACTCCGCAGAACAAGGTGATCCTCAACCTGCCGGCCACCGTGGAAGTAGCTACTCCGAATATCTACGCCGACCAGATCGAGTGGTTCTGCCGCAACATCACTCGCCGTGACAGCGTGCTGATCAGCCTGCACACCCACAACGACCGTGGCACTGGCGTTGCCGCCACCGAGCTGGGCCTGATGGCCGGTGCAGACCGTGTCGAAGGGTGCCTGTTCGGCAACGGCGAGCGTACCGGTAACGTTGACCTGGTGACCGTGGCACTGAACCTCTACACCCAGGGTGTTGACCCTGAGCTGGACTTCTCCGACATCGACGGCGTGCGCAAAGTTGTCGAAGAGTGCAACCAGATCCCGGTTCACCCACGTCACCCGTATGTCGGCGACCTGGTTCACACCGCGTTCTCCGGTTCCCACCAGGACGCTATCCGCAAGGGCTTCAGCCAGCAGCAACCCGACACCCTGTGGGAAGTGCCTTATCTGCCAATCGATCCCGCTGATATCGGTCGCAGCTACGAAGCCGTGATTCGGGTCAACAGCCAGTCGGGCAAGGGCGGTATCGCCTACTTGCTGGAGCAGGAGTACGGCATCAGCCTGCCACGCCGCATGCAGATCGAATTCAGCCAGGTGGTTCAGGGCGAGACCGACCGTCTGGGCCTGGAAATGACGGCACAGCAGATTCACGCGTTGCTGCATCGTGAATACCTGCAGGCCAACACCCCTTACGCGCTGCTCAGCCACCGGCTGCAGGAAGAAAACGGTAACAGCGCGGTTGATGCCGAAGTGCATTACGAAGGTGAAACCGTGCACTGGCGCGGCAAGGGCAAGGGAGCCCTGGAAGCACTGGTTGCCGGCCTGCCGGTGTCCGTGGAAATCATGGACTACAACGAGCACGCCATTGGCGCTGGCACCACTGCCAAGGCCGCTGCGTACATCGAGCTGCGCGTGAACGGTGACCGTGCGGTACACGGTGTGGGGATCGATGAGAACATCACCACCGCCAGCTTCCGTGCCCTGTTCAGCGCACTGAACCGCTCGTTGAGCCAGGCACAAGCCAAGGCTGCCTGATGCCGGCTTGAGCAAGCCCCAATAAAAACGGCCCCGATGCGCAAGCACCGGGGCCGTTTTTGTATGTAGCTGGTTCAGGCGGTGGTGTTGACGCTGCCTGACAGCAACTCCATCAAAGAGCTTTGCAAGGACTGTATCTGGGTCATCGTGCCCGCGATCTGGCCTTGAATCATCATCGCCTGCTGCTCTTTGGCATGCTGATCCATCTTCCTGGATTGTGTCGCTTGCAGTTGCTGTTGCTGCTGGGTCAGGGTTTTTTCCAGCGCTTCGATCTGTTTCTTGAGCTGATCGATCATCGCCTGCTTGGCCGACTTTGTGGGTGCAGGCGCATCGTCGGTCTTCTTCGGCTGGCCTGGGCTGCTGGACGAATCGCTGCTCGCGTCATCGCCACCGGTAGCCGTGGACGTAGAGCCAGCAGCACTCGTAGCTGCGGGCGTGCCCGTGGTTGCTGCCGCAGTGGCTGGATCGGTCGAGGTGGCAGCCGCTACTTTGGGCGCAGCGGCAACAAACGGGCTGATTGCCGGTGCAGCACTGATACTGGTCATTAGAGATACTCCAAGTCTGTATCAGCTTATCGACCGGTTAGTGCACAGCTTTAGGGCGCTTTCAGCTCAGCTGGAACGTGTCCGCGTCCAGATTGGCCGGGAATCGCGTACGGTAGGCCGCCAGCTCGGTAGCGTCCAGGCAGACCTGAAATACGCCATCGGCCTCACCGGCACTGAGCAAGGTTTCACCCTGGAAGTCCAGCACCTGGCTGTCGCCGGTGTACGCAAAGCCCTTGCCGTCGATGCCCACCCGATTGACCGCCGCGACATAACACAGGTTTTCAATGGCCCGCGCCGGTAACAGACGGTTCCAGTGCAGACGCCGTGCCCCCGGCCAGTTGGCGGTATAGAGCAGAAGGTCGGTGTCCTGGGCATCACGACTCCAGACCGGAAAGCGCAAGTCGTAGCAAATCAACGGGCGAATCCGCCAGCCCTTGAGCTCGAACTGCACCTGACGTTCGCCGGGGCTGTAATGCTTGTGCTCACCGGCCATGCGGAACAGATGGCGCTTGTCGTAATGCAGCAGCTCGCCGTCGGGACGCGCCCATAGCAGGCGATTGCGGTGGCTACCGTCTTGCGCCCTGACGATGATGCTACCGGTTATTACCGCGTTAAGCCGCCTGGCCTGGGCCAGCATCCACTCAGAGGTCGGACCTGCCTCGGGTTCAGCCAGGGTTTCGGAGTCCATGGAAAAGCCGGTGGTGAACATCTCCGGCAGAATCACCAGGTCTGCGCCGTGGGCATGGTCCAGCAGGCCGTCGAAATGGTCGTGATTGGCCTTGCTGTCATGCCAGGCCAGCGTGGTCTGGACCAACGCCACGTTCAGATTGGGCAGGTTGCTCAAATCGCGCATAGTTTTTCCGCTGCTTGTTGCAGCGTCTCCTCTCGCTTGGCGAAGCACAGGCGGATAATGCGTTGCCCCTGCGGTGGGGTTTGGTAGAACACCGAAATCGGAATGCTGGCGACGCCGTACTCACGGGTCATCCACAGCGACATCTCGACGTCATTGAGGTCTGGGCGAATCTGCGAGTAATCCACAAGCTGGAAATAGGTGCCGCCGACACGATCCAGGGTAAAGCGCGAGGACGCCAGCCGGTCGCAAAAGAAATCACGCTTGGCCTGATAGAAGGCTGGTAACTCTTCCACATGCTCAGGGTGCGCCGCCATGAAGTCGGCCAGCGCCCACTGCAACGGCGTGACGCCGCAAAAACTGACGAACTGGTGAATCTTGCGCATTTCGGCAGTCAGCGCAGGGGGCGCCACCACGTATCCGGTTTTCCAGCCGGTGACATGGTAGGTCTTGCCGAACGAGCTGACCACGAAGGCCCGCTGGTACAACTCTTCATGGGCCAGAATGCTGGCGTGCTGCACGCCGTCGAACACCAGGTGTTCGTAGACTTCGTCGCTGACGAGGTAGATATCACGGTTGGCAATCAGGGCCGCCAGTTGATCCAGCTCGCTGCGGGTAATCAGTGCGCCGCTGGGGTTGTGCGGGCTGTTGATGATGATCATCCGGGTACGCGGGCTCAACGCATCACTGAGTTTCTGCCAGTCGATGGAGAAATCGTTGAGGTCCAGTTGCACATGCACACAACGACCACCGGCCAGTTCCACCGAAGGCTCATAGCTGTCATAGGCCGGGTCGAACACGATCACTTCGTCACCGGCACGGATGACGGTCTGGATCGCGCAGAAAATACCCTGGGTCGCGCCCGGCGTGATGGTGACTTCAGTGTCCGGATCGACCTGACGGCCATAGCTGCGGGCGATTTTGGCCGCTACCTGTTGGCGCAACGCAGGTAAACCCGTCATGGGGGCGTATTGGTTATGGCCTTGGGCAACATGCCGACCAACCGCATCGCGCAACGCCTGGGGGCCATCAAAATCCGGGAAACCCTGGGACAGGTTGATCGCGCCGGTTTCGGCGGCAAGCTGGGACATGACGGTGAAAATCGTCGTGCCGACATTCGGCAATTTACTGGTGATCATGCGGCCTTTCCCTGCGGTACACCCGGCTCCACGGCGGCTCGGGTTTTGCAGGATAGCCCATGTCGCGCGCACAAAAAAAGGCGCCATTGGCGCCTTTTCTGAGAAAGCCTTTTACAGGATCAACGCTTATCGCGGCGTTTTTTATCGGCTTTCTTGTGGTGCGACATCATCCGACGCTTCTTGTTGACCTGACGGTCAGTCAGCGTGTTCTTGTTGCCTTCGTACGGGTTCTCGCCGCCTTTGAACTCGATGCGAATCGGCGTACCGACCAGCTTCAAGACACGACGGTAGGTGTTTTCCAGGTAGCGTACATAAGACTTCGGTACTTTCTCGACCTGGTTGCCGTGGATCACGATCAGCGGCGGGTTGGCGCCGCCCAGGTGAGCGTAACGCAGCTTGATGCGGCGGCTGCCGACCATCGGTGGCGCGTGCTCGCTGACCGCATCTTCGAGGATCTGGGTCAGACGGCTGGTTGGCCAGCGGGTAACAGCGGATTTGAACGACGCCTGTACCGACTGGTAAAGGTTACCGACGCCCGTACCGTGCAATGCCGAGATGAAGTGGATGTCGGCGAAGTCGACGAAGAACAGACGGCGCTGCAACTCGACCTTCACGTACTCGCGCTCGCTCGGCTCCATACCGTCCCATTTGTTCAGCGCGATAACCAGTGCGCGACCCGCTTCCAGGGCGAAGCCCAGCAGGTTCAGGTCGTGATCGACGACACCCTCGCGGGCATCCATCACGAAGATCACGACGTTGGCGTCCTTGATCGCCTGCAGGGTTTTGACCACGGAGAACTTTTCAACTTCTTCGTGGATCTTGCCGCGCTTGCGCACACCTGCGGTGTCGATCAGCGTGTACTTCTCGTCGTTACGCTCGAACGGGATGTAGATACTGTCGCGCGTGGTGCCCGGCTCGTCATAGACGATAACCCGGTCTTCACCGAGCATGCGGTTGACCAGCGTCGACTTGCCGACGTTAGGGCGACCGATGATCGCGATCTTGATGCCGTCTTTTTCGCTTGGGCCAGGGATGCGCTTGGCTTCCTGACCTTCGGCAACGTCTTCGATCTCACCGGTTTCTTCTTCCGGATCCTTGGGGAACTCGCTCAGGGCGATTTCCAGCATCTGGGTAATGCCGCGACCATGAGCGCCTGCGATCGGGATGGCGTGACCCATGCCCAGCGGAGCAAATTCGGCACGGGCCATTTCCGGGTCGATGTTATCGACCTTGTTGGCAACCACGAAGGAACGCTTGTTGCGCTTGCGCAGGTGCTCGCCAATCATTTGGTCGGCGGCAGTGAAACCGGCGCGGGCGTCTACCAGGAACAACACGACATCGGCTTCTTCGATGGCCAGCAGCGACTGCTCGGCCATCTTTTCGTCCATGCCGTGTTCATCACCAGAGATACCGCCGGTGTCGATCAGGATGTAGGTACGCCCTTGCCACTTTGCCTCACCGTATTGGCGATCACGGGTCAGACCGGACAAGTCGCCGACGATGGCGTCGCGTGTCCTGGTCAGGCGATTGAACAAGGTGGACTTGCCGACGTTCGGTCGACCCACCAGGGCGATTACGGGAACCATGCGGCTCTCCACTTCGTTATTTCAGAAAATACAAAAGCCGCTGCAGGGCAGCGGCCGAAGTTCGAAGCGGCACCTTGAAGTGCCGCAGGCCCTGCCGGAGCAAGGCCGCGAGAGGTTCGATGCGCAACAAACACGCGCCGACCTCAAGCATAGACAGCCATTACTTGATAGTCAGGGCTTCCAGTTTGCCGCTGTTACCAAAGACATAAATCGTGTCGCCGACCACCAGTGGGCGGGCACGCAAGCCATCGCTGTCGATTTTTTCACGACCCACGAAACGACCATCGACCTGGCTCAACAGGTGCAGATAGCCTTCCATGTCACCGACGGCCACATAGCTGGAGAACACCTCAGGTGCACCCAACTGGCGACGAGCCAGGGATTCGTTGCTCCACAGCGCGGTGGTCGAGCGTTCGTCGATACTTTCAACCGTGCCGTTGGCCAGTGTCACGTAGACGCTGCCGAAACCCTGGGCGACACCCGAGTAGCTGGATGCATCACGCTGCCAGAGAACACGACCGCTTTCCAGGTCCAGGCCAGCAACACGACCCTGGTAGGTCGCCACGTAGATGGTGCTGCCAGAAAGCAACAGGCCACCATCGATATCGACAACACGGTCCAGTTCCGAACGACCCTGTGGAATAGCCACACGCTGTTCCCAGACCGGTACGCCGTTGGTGGTGTCCAGCGCGATGACTTTACCCGTCGACAGGCCAGCCAGCGCCAAGTGATTGGTCACCACAGGAGCACCGGTGCCACGCAAGGTCAGAACAGCCGGGGTACTTTCGTAGATCCAGCGCTGGCTGCCGGTAGCAGCGTCGAAGCCGACCACACGGTCGTCCTGGGTCTGGACCACAACCACGTCACCGTTGGTTGCAGGCGGAGCCAGCACTTCGCTGGTCACGTGGGCGCGCCATTTTTCATCGCCGGTTGCAGCGTCCATGACGACCACTTCGCCTTTGAGCGTGCCGATCATCACCAGGCCGTAACCAACGCCCACTGCACCGGAAACAGGCAGTTTGAGCTCTTTCTTCCACTCGACATCACCATTGGTACGGTTGATCGACATCAGCAGGCCATTGAGGTCGCCTGCGTAAATGTGATCACCGTCAATGGCGGGGGTCAACATGTCGTAGTTGTCGCCCTGGCCGTCACCGACGGAACGACTCCATTGCTTGTGCAACACGACTTCTTCTTTGAAGGCGGTCAGCTCGGCTGGAGGAAGTTCCTTCTTGCTGTTGCTGCTGCAACCCGCGGCCAGAATGGCCAGGGCCAGCAATGCTGCATGTTTCCAACGAATCACGTCACGCATCCCCTTTCGCCAGGTCGTCGAGCTTCATTTGTAGGCCACCCACCGCTGCATCTTCAGACAGCGCAGATTTGGCTTTTAGGTAAGCAGCATGTGCCTCGTCGGTACGACCCAGCTGTACCAGCAGGTCACCCTTGAGTTCTTCGCGGCTGGCCAGGAACGCCTTGTCGGCATCACCTGTGAGCAGCTTCAGCGCATCATCCGCCTTGTTCTGTGCAGCCAGTACCCGAGCCAGACGCTGACGGGCGATTTCGCCCAGTGTGTCGCTGGCCGGTTTATCGGTAACCGATTTCAATTCAGCCGCGGCGTCATCGAGCTTGCCGTTGTCGACCGCTACCTTGGCGACGAACAGACTGCCGTATTGGGCATAGGCGGTGCCACCGAATTCGCTTTTCAGCTTGCCGGCGATTTCAGCGACACGGCCGACGTCAGCTTGACCGCTTGGCGTCAGGGCCGTTTCCAGCAGTTGCTGATACAGGGCAGACGCGCCCTGCGACTGATTGCTCTGATACCTGTGCCAGGCTTGCCAGCCCAGGACCACGATCAACGCCAACAGACCGCCAGTTACCAGGGGTTTGCCGTTGCGCTGCCACCAATCCTTCATTACCGCCAGCTCTTCATCTTCGGTACGCGACACCCCAATACTCCTATTCGCTAAAACGGCTGTTTATCAGCTTCAACCCTGCACAACGCAGGCGGCCAGGTGCTCGGACAGAGCATCCCAGGCAATATTTTGTTGTTCGCCCTGGCCACGCAGGGGTTTGACACCAACGATCTGCTGCGCCAGTTCGTCGTCGCCCAGGATCAATGCGTACAACGCACCGCTCTTGTCGGCTTTCTTGAACTGGCTCTTGAAACTGCCCGCACCGGCATTGATCTGCAGACGCAGGTTCGGCGCCTGATCACGCAGACGCTCGGCCAACTGCAAGCCTGCAATCTCGGCCGCTTCGCCGAAGGCGCACAGGTAAACGTCCACCTGACGGGAGATCTCTTCGGGAATCTGCTCCAGGGTTTCCAGCAGCAACACCAGGCGCTCGATACCCATGGCAAAACCAACGCCGGAGGTAGGCTTGCCGCCCATCTGCTCAACCAGACCGTCGTAACGACCGCCCGCGCAGACAGTGCCCTGGGCGCCCAACTGATCGGTCACCCATTCGAAAACGGTCTTGCTGTAGTAATCGAGCCCGCGCACCAGCTTGGGATTGATCACATAAGGAATGCCGGCAGCATCCAGACGCGCCTTGAGGCCGTCGAAGTGGATACGCGACTCGTCATCCAGGTAATCAGCCAGCTTCGGTGCATCGACCAGCAACGCCTGGGTTTCAGGGTTCTTGGTGTCCAGCACCCGCAACGGGTTGGTTTTCAGGCGACGCTGGCTGTCTTCGTCCAGCTCGTCCAGGCGCGCCGACAGGAACTCCACCAGCGCATCGCGATAACGCGCACGCGCCTCGCTGGTGCCCAGGCTGTTGAGTTCCAGCTTGACGGCGTTACGGATGCCCAGTTGGCCCCACAGGCGCCAGGTCAGGACGATCAGCTCGGCATCGATGTCCGGGCCGTCAAGGTTGAATACTTCGCAACCGATCTGGTGGAACTGGCGATAACGGCCTTTCTGTGGACGCTCGTGGCGGAACATCGGGCCGATGTACCAAAGCTTCTGCACCTGGCCACCACCGGTGATGCCATGCTCCAGCACTGCGCGCACGCAGGCCGCGGTGCCTTCAGGGCGCAGGGTCAGGGAGTCGCCGTTGCGGTCGGCAAAGGTGTACATCTCTTTTTCGACGATATCGGTCACTTCGCCGATGGAGCGCTTGAACAGCTCGGTGAACTCGACGATGGGCATGCGGATCTGCCGATAACCGTAGTTATCCAGCAAACGCGATACGGTGCCTTCGAAATAGCGCCACAGCGGCGTCTGGTCCGGCAGGATGTCGTTCATGCCACGAATGGCTTGCAGAGACTTACTCACAAAAAATCCTTAGCGAAATCTTTATTGGCCGTATCAACCGCGCGCGATAACTGCAGCGTCGGCTTCGACCTTCTCGGCCGCTTTGCGGCGAATCAAGCGTTCCAGCTCATCCACCAGATTGTCATTGGTCAGCTTCTGCGCAGGTTTGCCGTCAATGTAGATCAGGTTCGGCGTACCACCGGTGAGGCCGATATGGGCCTCCTTGGCTTCGCCAGGACCGTTTACCACACAACCGATCACTGCCACATCAAGAGGGACCAGCAAATCTTCCAGGCGCCCTTCCAGCTCGTTCATGGTCTTGACCACATCGAAGTTCTGCCGCGAGCAGCTCGGGCAGGCGATGAAGTTGATCCCACGGGAGCGAAGGTGCAGCGATTTGAGGATGTCGTAGCCGACTTTAACCTCTTCGACCGGGTCAGCGGCCAACGAGATGCGAATAGTATCGCCAATCCCCTCGGCCAGCAGCATACCCAGCCCGACTGCCGATTTCACTGTGCCTGAACGCAGGCCACCGGCTTCGGTGATGCCCAGGTGCAGCGGCTGAACGATTTGCTTGGCCAGCAGGCGATAGGCTTCGACGGCCATGAACACGTCGGAGGCCTTGACGCTGACCTTGAAGTCCTGGAAATCCAGGCGATCCAGGTGCTCTACGTGGCGCAATGCCGACTCGACCAGCGCAGCCGGTGTAGGCTCGCCGTACTTTTTCTGCAGGTCTTTTTCCAGCGAGCCGGCGTTGACACCAATACGGATCGGGATGCCACGATCACGGGCCGCGCTGACCACCGCCCGCACGCGGTCTTCACGACCGATGTTGCCCGGGTTGATGCGCAGGCAGTCAACGCCCAGCTCAGCCACGCGCAAGGCGATCTTGTAGTCGAAGTGGATGTCAGCAACCAGTGGCACCTTGACCAGTTGCTTGATGCGACCGAATGCCTCGGCAGCGTCCATGTCCGGCACGGAAATCCGCACGATGTCCACACCTGCGGCTTCGAGCCGATTGATCTGGGCAACGGTGGCTGCAACGTCATTGGTGTCGCTGTTGGTCATGCTCTGGACAGCGATAGGCGCGTCTCCGCCAACCGGAACAGAGCCGACCCAGATTTTACGAGATTCGCGACGCTTGATCGGTGATTCGCCGTGCATGACTTATTGCCCTAGCTTCAGGCGAGCGGTTTCGCCACTGGTGAAAGGTGCGATGTCGACTGGCGAACCGTTATAACTCACTTGAACGCCACGGGCGAAGCCCAGGCGCAAGGTAAAAGGCGGTTTGCCGTTGACGTCCAGACTGTCGCCCTTGCGCTTGACGCCGCTGAGCAACACTTTGCCATTGCCGTCGGTAACCTGGGTCCAGCAATCGGCGGTGAACTGCAATTGGATCTGACCGGCGCCCGCGACCGGAGGTGTTGCTTCTGTTGCAGACGCAGCCGGTGCCGCCGCAGGTGCGGTGGTCGCAACAGGCGCTACCGGCGTTGTGTGAGCGGGCGCAGCAGGGGTTGTCGGGGTGCCATGTGCTGGCGCAGTGACAGGTGCTGTCGGCGCGGGAGCAGCAGGCGCGGCCGGAGCAGCGGTGACGGCTTCAGACGTCGATTCGGCCGGCGCTTGCGGCGCGGGCGTCTCGTTACCACCACGGGACTCGACCACTGCCTGATCTTCTGGCTCGTCCAGAGGATGGATCTGGGTGGTGCCGTCGGCGCTTTCGACTTCAACGTGTTCGAGGTTGGCGGTTGTTGGTTCCTTGCCGCGGGACGTGGTCTGGTCTTGCCACCAGAAGAAGCCGCCACCAACCAGCACCACCAACAGCAACAGGCTGACGATGCGCAGAATGTTATGCGACAGGCGCACGGGCTCTTCGATACGACCCAGGGCATGCACATCGCTGCCCTTGCCGTCGGTGCCGGTGGTCTGATCGAACTGGGCAACCAGCAGCGACTGGTCAAGGTCCATCAGTTTTGCGTAGGCGCGGATGTACCCCCGGGCAAATGTGTTGCCTGGAAGCTTGTCAAAATCGCCCGCCTCCAGATGAGCCAGGGAGGTTACGGTGAGGTTCAACCTCAAAGCCACATCGGGCAGCGACCAGTTTTTGCTCTCGCGGGCCTGACGCAAGGTCTCACCGGGGTTCACGCGAGTGGCTGCTACAACTTCGGGATGCGCCGCTTTCATCATTGCTCCGACAGGTATTGCTGATATTCCGGCGTACCGGGATAGAGTCTTTTTAGCAGCAGGCCATCACTGGCTGCCTTGTTACGATCTTGGTAGATTTTCGCCAATCGCGTACCGAGCAATAGACTACGTGCATTTTGCTCGCTCAGTTGGCTAAAACGGTCGTAATAGTCGCGCGAGGGCACATAATGCCCGTCTTCGAACGACAACTCAGCCATTTCCAGCAATGCGCGGGGTTGTTGATTGTCCAGGCGCAGGGCTTTTGTGAAGTGATCGCGGGCCAGATCGCGCTGGTTGAGCTTCAACGCCGTCATGCCCAGGCTTTCGAATACCTTTGAACGCTCAGGATAGAGGTTGTCGGCAGCAGCCTGCTCGAAGCGCTGGTAGGCTTCCTTGTAGCGCTTCTGTTCGTAAAGAAAACTGCCGTAGTTATTGAGAATGCGCGCATCGTTACGGCGAGCAGACAGGGCCTTGAGGAAATACTGGTCAGCCAGATCGGCTTCCATCTCGGCCTGGAACACCAATCCCAGGGCGGCGTTGGCATCGGCGTCGGAACTGTCCAGGTCCAGCGCACGCTTCAAGGGAACCTTGGCGCGCTCGACCTGCCCTTGCTGCAAATAGCCAATCCCCAACTGCACATACGCCTGACGAGCCTCTTCACGCCCCTTGCTGGTGCTCAACGGGTCGATATTGCCCGATGCCACGCAGCCCACCAACAAGGTGAAGAAACACAGGAGCAGAGCGGCACGCAGGGGCATGTACTTTCTCTCGGTCAGGTTCGCAATCAGGTTCTGCTGGCTGCGTTTTGAGCCACATCGGCATCGGCATTCAGCTCACGCACGGCGATGTAACGTTCGCTGCGGCGGGTGCGGTCCATGACCTGGCCTACCAATTGACCACAAGCCGCATCGATGTCTTCGCCACGGGTGGTGCGCACAGTGACGTTATAGCCAGCCTGATGCAACTGATCCTGAAAACGACGGATCGCGTTGTTGCTCGGGCGCTCGTAACCGGAGTGCGGAAACGGGTTGAACGGGATCAGGTTGATCTTGCAAGGCGTGTCCTTGAGCAGCTCGATCATCTCGACCGCGTGCTCGACCTTGTCGTTGATGTCCTTGAGCATCGTGTACTCGATGGTCAGGACCCGCTTCTCGCCCAGCGTCTTCATGTAGCGCTGGCAGGATTCGAGGAGCATTTTCAACGGGTACTTCTTGTTGATCGGTACCAACTGGTTACGCAGCGCGTCATTGGGTGCGTGCAGCGACAGCGCCAGGGAAACGTCGATGTGCTTGGCCAGCTCATCGATCATGGGTACCACGCCCGAGGTGGACAGGGTCACCCGGCGCTTGGAAATGCCATAGCCCAGGTCATCCATCATCAGATGCATGGCGGCGATGACATTATCGAAGTTCAGCAGCGGCTCACCCATGCCCATCATCACCACGTTGGTGATGGCACGGTCGACGGTCGCCGGGACGCTGCCAAAGGATTTGTTGGCAATCCACACCTGGCCGATGACTTCGGCGGCGGTGAGGTTGCTGTTGAAGCCTTGCTTGCCGGTGGAGCAGAAACTGCAGTCCAGGGCACAGCCCGCCTGGGACGAAACACACAAGGTGCCACGCTTGCCCTGGGGGATATAGACGGTCTCGACGCAGCTGCCGGACGCCACGCGCACCACCCATTTACGGGTGCCGTCGGTGGAAATGTCCTCGCTGACGACTTCAGGACCGCGAACCTCAGCGCAGGCCTTGAGCTTTTCGCGCAGGGCCTTGCTGACGTTCGTCATGGCGTCGAAATCATCGACGCCAAAGTGGTGAATCCACTTCATTACCTGACCGGCACGGAAACGCTTCTCCCCGATCGAGTCGAAGAACTTCTCCATTTCCAGCTGAGTCAGACCCAACAGGTTGGTTTTACCAGTCGATGCAATCATGAATTCACCCTTCACTCGTTAGTCGGCAAGACTTAGCGAGTGGTTACCTCTGTAGCTGCGAAGAAGTACGAGATTTCACGAGCAGCGGCAGCTTCGGAATCGGAACCGTGAACAGCGTTGGCGTCGATGGAGTCAGCGAAGTCAGCACGGATGGTGCCAGCAGCAGCTTCTTTAGGGTTGGTAGCGCCCATCAGCTCACGGTTTTTGGCAATGGCGTCTTCGCCTTCCAGAACCTGAACGACAACCGGACCGGAGATCATGAAAGCAACCAGGTCACCGAAGAAGCCACGTGCGCTGTGCTCAGCGTAGAAACCTTCTGCTTCGGCCTTGGACAGCTGCTTCATTTTCGAAGCTACAACGCGCAGACCTGCTTTTTCAAAACGAGTGGTGATCTCGCCCACTACGTTTTTTGCAACGGCGTCAGGCTTGATGATGGAGAAAGTACGTTGAACAGCCATGGTGTAACTCCAGAAACGGTGATTAAAGCGAAAAATTAAACCCGCGAATTATACGCGGGTTTGATGGTATTGCCTAACTGCATGCATTACAGGCGCTAGTCGCGCTCTTCGATCCACAGCGCCTGAATGGCCTCGAGTACCTTTTCGCCACCGCGGTCGGGTACATCCTCGAACTCAGGCAGGGCAATGACCAGATTGCGCAGTTTGACGAAGTTCACCGAGAGCGGATCGACATCCGGGTGCCCTTCAGCAAGCTGGATTGCGATTTCCTGCACATCAACCCATTTAAGACTCATGACAATTCCTTGAATCAGTGCGGCGCTTCGGCCGCATGGTTGAGCGAATATTTCGGAATTTCAACGGTCAGGTCTTCGGTTCCGACAACAGTCTGGCACGACAGGCGCGATTGGGCCTCCAGGCCCCAGGCCTTGTCGAGCATATCCTCTTCCAGCTCGTCAGCCTCATTGAGCGAGTCCAGACCTTCACGAATGATGCAGTGGCAGGTGGTGCAAGCGCAGACACCGCCGCACGCACTCTCGATTTCAATGTGGTGCTCATGAGCGACTTCAAGAATCGAGGTGCCGGGCGCAGCTTCGACGACCAGCCCTTCCGGACAGAGCACGGCATGGGGCAGAAAAATGATCTGCGGCATCAGTTATTCCTCAATCTCATTCAGGTTACGCCCTGCCAGCGCGGCTTTCACCGTCGAATCCAGGCGGCGGGCAGCGAACGCATCGGTCACTTGCGACAGACGCTTGGTCTGCTGCTCAATGGCCGGGCCGTCAGTGCCCTTCATCAATTCACGCAATTCCTGCATCTGCAGGTCGATCACCATCCGCTCGTCAGCATCGAGCAGGCGTTCGCCGTCGGCTTCCAGCGCGCCCTGCACCGCTTCGAGCAGGCGCTCGGCGTCGACTTGCTGCTCACGCAATACGCGAGCGACCTTGTCGTCACTGGCGTACTGGAACGAATCCTTGAGCATGCGTGCGATTTCGCCGTCGGTCAGGCCATAGGACGGCTTGACCTGGATGCTCGACTCGATACCCGAAGCCAGTTCCCGCGCGGCAACGCTGAGCAGGCCGTCGGCATCGACCTGGAAGGTGACGCGAATCTTCGCAGCACCCGCAACCATCGCCGGAATCCCACGCAGCTCAAAGCGCGCCAGGGAACGGCAATCGCTGATCAGCTCACGCTCGCCCTGCAGCACATGAATCATCATGGCTGACTGGCCGTCTTTGTAGGTGGTGAAGTCCTGGGCGCGAGCAACAGGGATGGTGGTGTTGCGTGGAATCACCTTCTCCATCAAACCGCCCATGGTCTCGAGCCCCAGTGACAGCGGGATGACATCGAGCAGCAGCAATTCTTCGCCGTCGCGCTTGTTGCCAGCGAGTGTGTCCGCCTGGATCGCAGCACCAATGGCCACCACTTGATCCGGGTCGATCTCGGTCAGCGGCGTGCGACCGAACAACTCACCCACAGCATCACGCACACGCGGTACGCGGGTTGAACCCCCGACCATGACCACGGCTTCAACCTCTTCCAGCTCGATACCGGCATCGCGTACCGCACGACGACATGCTTTGAGGCTACGTGCCAGCATCGACTCGATCTGCGCATCGAACGCCTGACGCGTCAGGGTGGCGCGCCAGTCGCCGTAGGCAACTTCAACCGACTCGGCATCGGTCAGCGCTTCCTTGGCCGCACAGGCAACCTGCAACAGACTGCGCTGGACTGAAGGATCCAGGTCTGCAGACAGACCGGCCTCGCTGACGATCCAGCTGGCAATCGCGTGGTCGAAGTCATCGCCGCCCAGCGCAGTGTCGCCGCCAGTGGCCAGAACTTCGAAGACACCGCCTGTCAGGCGCAGAATCGAGATATCGAACGTACCGCCGCCCAGGTCGTAGATAGCGACCACACCCTCGGCATTCTGATCCAGACCGTAGGCCACGGCAGCCGCAGTCGGCTCGTTGAGCAAACGCAGCACGTTAAGGCCGGCCAGCCTGGCCGCATCCTTGGTGGCCTGGCGCTGAGCATCGTCGAAGTAGGCCGGGACCGTGATCACCGCACCTACCAGTTCGCCGCCCAGGGCTTCTTCAGCGCGCTGACGCAGAACCTTAAGGATGTCGGCCGACACTTCAACCGGGCTTTTAGGGCCCTGAACGGTGTCGATGAACGGCATGTGCGACTCGCCGCCGACGAAGCGGTAAGGCAGTTGCTCACCCAATTGCTTCACATCGGACAGGCCGCGACCCATCAGGCGCTTGACGGACAGTACGGTATTGAACGGATCGCTCGCGGCAGCGGCCTTGGCGCTCTGCCCCACTTCGATACGATCAGCGTGATAGCGCACGGCGGATGGCAGGATCACATGTCCTGCGGCATCGGCCAGCGGCTCGGAAAGACCACTGCGCAATGCAGCGACCAGCGAATTTGTAGTGCCCAGGTCGATACCCACAGCCAGACGGCGCTGATGGGGTTGAGGACTCTGGCCGGGTTCGGCGATCTGCAGTAAGGCCATGCTTTTCTGAATATCACAGGCGGTGCGGCCAAAGGCAGCACGGGGTTAATCGTCGAGGCGCTCTTCCAGCTGGCGCACTTCGTAAGAGAGCTTGTCGAGGAACTGCATGCGCCGCATCAGCCGTTCGGCCTGCTCGCGTTGTGCAGCATCGTCCCAACAGGCAGCGAAGCTTTCGTTCAGTTCTTCCTGGGCAACCTTGAGCCTGCGCTTGAATACTTCAACGCCAGCCAGATCAGCTTCGTCCTGCAAATCTTCGAGTTCTTCGCGCCATTGCATCTGCTGCAGAAGAAACTCGGGATCGTGAACGGTGACTTCCAGCGCCACTTCATTGCCACCCATCGCCAGCAAGTAACGCGCCCGCTTGGGGGCATTCTTGAGCGTCTGGTAGGCATCATTGAGGCTGGCAGAATGCTCGAGCGCCAGACGCTGCTCACGCTCGGAAGCGTCAGCAAAACGGTCCGGGTGCACGCCACGGGCCAGCTCACGGTAGCGCGTGGCCAACTGATCGAGGTCGACACGAAAGCTCGGCTTGAGCTCGAATAAAGCGAAATGACAAGGAGTACCCACGATAAGCCTCAAACGTTGAAGCTTTCGCCGCAGCCACATTCACCGCGCGAGTTGGGGTTGTTGAACTTGAAGCCTTCGTTCAACCCTTCCTTGACGAAATCAAGCTCGGTGCCATCGAGATAGACCAGGCTTTTCGGATCGATGATCACTTTGACGCCATGCAACTCGTACACGGTGTCTTCGCTTTCTGCCTCATCGACGAACTCGAGCACATAGGCAAGGCCGGAACAACCTGTGGTGCGAACACCCAGGCGGACGCCATCACCTTTGCCACGCCCGTCGAGGGAACGGCGGACGTGTTTGGCGGCCGCTTCTGTCATGCTGATAGCCATCGGGACTCCTCTCTTGCAGCAAGATTCTTTAAAAAGGACAACTGCTTACAGCAGGCCTTTCTTCTGCTTGTAATCGCGAACCGCCGCCTTGATGGCGTCTTCGGCGAGTACCGAGCAGTGGATCTTCACTGGCGGCAATGCCAGTTCTTCAGCCAGTTGAGTGTTCTTGATGGTCTCTGCTTCGTCCAGAGTCTTGCCTTTCATCCACTCGGTGGCCAGGGAGCTGGAAGCGATAGCCGAACCGCAACCGTAGGTCTTGAACTTGGCATCTTCGATGATGCCTTGCTCGTTGACCTTGATCTGCAGGCGCATTACGTCGCCGCAAGCCGGAGCGCCGACCATGCCGGTGCCAACATCAGGATCTTCCGCGTTCATCTTGCCGACGTTGCGCGGGTTCTCGTAGTGGTCAATAACCTTTTCGCTGTAAGCCATGATACTAATCCTCTCTCATCAGTTAGCCGCTCTTCGGGTCATGTGCAACGTGCCGCTCTCGGCATCGAGCTGCACAGACCCGCGTTGGAGGCGACTTTAAATTAGTGCGCCGCCCACTCGATCTTGGCGATGTCGATACCGTCGGTGTGCATTTCCCACAACAGCGACAAGCCACGCAGCTTGGTCACCGCAGCACGAACTTCCTTGGCGGCATAATCGATTTCTTCTTCGGTGGTGAAGCGGCCGAAGGTGAAGCGAATGGAGCTGTGCGCCAACTCGTCGCTACGGCCCAGGGCACGCAGTACGTAGGAAGGTTCCAGAGAGGCTGAGGTGCACGCGGAACCGGAGGAAACCGCCAGGTCCTTGAGCGCCATGATCAGCGACTCGCCTTCAACGTAGTTAAAGCTCAAATTCAGGTTGTGCGGGACGCGGGAAGTCATGCTGCCGTTGATGTACAGCTCTTCCAGGCCTTCGAACTGCTTTAGGAAGCGCTCGCTCAGTGCCTGGATGCGCTGGTTTTCAGCGGCCATTTCCTGCTTGGCAATGTGGAAGGCTTCACCCATGCCAACGATCTGGTGGGTCGCCAGCGTACCGGAACGCATGCCACGCTCGTGACCGCCGCCATGCATGGCCGCTTCGAGGCGAACACGCGGCTTGCGGCTTACGTACAGCGCGCCGATACCTTTAGGGCCATAAGTCTTGTGGGCAGAGAAGGACATCAGGTCGACCTTGAGGGTCGCCAGATCGATGTCGACCTTGCCGGTGGACTGTGCCGCATCGACGTGCAACAACACACCGCGCGAACGGGTCAGTTCACCGATGGCAGCGATGTCGTTGATGGTGCCGATTTCGTTGTTCACGTGCATGACCGAAACCAGAATGGTGTCGTCGCGCAGTGCGGCTTCAACCATTTCAGGGGTGATCAGACCGTCTTCGCCCGGCTCAAGGTAAGTGACTTCGAAACCTTCACGCTCAAGTTGACGCGCGGTATCGAGAACCGCTTTGTGTTCGATCTTGCTGGTGATCAGGTGCTTGCCCTTGCTGGCGTAGAAGTGCGCTACACCCTTGATCGCCAGGTTGTCGGACTCGGTGGCACCGGAGGTCCAGACGATTTCACGTGGATCGGCATTCACCAGATCAGCGACCTGACGGCGAGCATTCTCGACCGACTCCTCGGCTTTCCAGCCGAAAGCGTGGGAGCGCGAAGCCGGGTTGCCGAAGTTTCCGTCAACCAGCAGGCATTCGCTCATTTTCTGCGCGACACGCGGATCAACCGGGGTCGTGGCGGAGTAATCGAGGTAAATCGGCAATTTCATTGAATATCTCCTATCAGGAAGGCTCGCCGCTCATTCATCTACGTTCATTCGACGGCGGACGTTTCAATCTTGTCCAGCTGCGACGTCTTGTTGTTGCAACGACGCATATCCTGGCGTTGAGCGACTTCTTGTACCTCACGGCGAGTAACAAGGTCAGCCAGGCTGATACCGCTTAGAAATTCGTGAATCTGCTGACTGAGGTCGCACCACAAGTGGTGGGTCAGGCAGGTATCGCCGGCATGGCAATCACCCAGCCCCTGGCAACGGGTCGCATCGACCGATTCGTTGACCGCATCGATGACCTGTGCCACCTGAATGCCTTGCATGTTGCGCGACAGCTGGTAACCACCACCTGGACCACGCACGCTCGACACCAGATTGCCGCGACGCAGCTTGGCGAACAGTTGCTCGAGATAAGACAGGGAGATGCCTTGCCGCTCAGAGATATCGGCCAGAGACACTGGCCCGTGCTGCGCATGTAACGCCAGATCGAGCATGGCAGTTACAGCGTATCGGCCTTTTGTAGTCAGTCGCATGGCGTGTACCACGGAGGTTCGGAATGAGGACGAGTATGCGATTCCCGAGTATTTAAGTCAACTATTAGACCTAGTAAAACAGTCGGGAATACCCGCAAAATTGCGGCCGCATCATAGCAAATACAGGGGCGCATTGACACGCCCCTTCTCTGGATGCCGGCCTGGATGCTGGCAAAGAGCCTTAAAACCCGACAGCGCCTTAGCTGGCAGCCACGTCGCTCTTGTCCTTGACGCAATCGAACACTTCGTCGCGCAAGGCTGGCAGCTCCTTGGCGCAGTAGTCACTGCCCAGGCCCTTGAGCGCGCCGCCCATGTCTTCCAGTCGCGCATCGACCGCTTGAAGGTGATCGAGCAGTTGGCCGATTGCCCTGGCGATCGGGTCCGGCATGTCCTCGCTGACGCCATAAGCATCGAAACCGAGCTTTTCAGCCATGGCCTTGCGCTTGGCTTCTGCCTCTTCATCGGACTTGACGATGATGCGCCCAGGAATACCCACCACCGTGGCACCGGCAGGCACAGCCTTGGTCACCACCGCGTTGGAACCGACCTTGGCGCCCGCCCCGACCGTAAACGGCCCCAGCACCTTGGCACCAGCACCCACCACTACACCCGACTCCAGGGTTGGATGGCGCTTGCCTTTGTTCCAGCTGGTGCCACCCAGGGTCACGCCCTGGTAAAGCGTCACGTCGTCGCCGATTTCAGCGGTTTCGCCAATGACGATGCCCATGCCGTGATCAATGAAGAAACGCCGACCTACCTTGGCACCCGGGTGAATCTCGATGCCTGTCATCCAGCGGCCGAAGTTCGAGACAACGCGCGCAGGCCACTTCCAGCCTTTGTTCCACAGGGCATGGCCCAGTCGATGCAGCCAGATCGCGTGCAAGCCCGGGTAACAGGTCAGGATTTCAAAGGCATTGCGCGCAGCAGGATCACGATGGAACACACCTTGAATATCTTCTCGCAGACGATCGAACATCACTGATCCTTCCGTTTGTAAGGCTCACCGCGTGCAGCTTTCTGCGTTTCGGTGAGGATGCCGCGCAAAATACTGATCTCGGAGCGGTTGACCTCGCTGCGCCCGTACAGACGACGCAGACGAGCCATCAGGTGGCGAGGCTTTTCCGGATCCAGGAAACCGATGGCCACCAGGGTTGCTTCCAGGTGACCGTAGAAACCTTCCATTTCATCCATCGTCGCCAGGTCCGCGCTGCGCACAGAGGTCACTTCGTACTTCTCGACCTTGGTGGGCTGACCTTGGGCCGCCAGCCAGGACATCCGCACTTCATAAGCCAGCACCTGGACAGCCGCAGCGAGGTTCAGCGAGCTGAACTCCGGGTCCGACGGAATGTGCACGTGGTAGTGACATCGCTGCAGCTCTTCATTGGTCAGGCCCGCGTATTCGCGACCGAACACCAGCGCGACTTCGGCGCCCTGCCCGGCTTGCTCGGCAGCCAGCACACCAGACTCACGCGGGTCCAGCAGCGGCCAGGGGATGCGGCGATCCCGCGCACTGGTGCCCAGCACCAGGTTGCAGCCCACCAGCGCGTCTTCAAGGGTCGCGACCACTTGTGCATTTGCCAGAATGTCACCAGCACCCGAGGCCCGGGCATCGGCTTCATGGGAAGGGAACACCAGCGGATCGACGAGTACCAATCGCGAAAGCCCCATGTTTTTCATGGCACGCGCAGCACCGCCGATATTGCCGGGATGACTGGTACCGACCAGGACAACACGAATATTTTGCAGCAATGCAAGTTCTCGCAGACAGGAGAAAGGGGAGCAAATCTTACAGAAGCGCCTGCGTTAACGCTATGAACGGTTAGTGCCTGCCATCGCCTGACACCTGCGCGCCGACAACGCGGCGCTGGAAATAATCGGTCGCAAGCCATAGAATGTCCGGCTTTCTTTAACGACCTTAGGTGAACCATCCATGCAGCCCATGCTGAATATCGCGCTGCGCGCCGCCCGCAGCGCCAGCGAATTGATTTTCCGCTCCATCGAGCGCCTGGATACCATCAAGGTCGATGAAAAAGGTGCGAAGGATTACGTTTCCGAAATCGATCGCGCCGCCGAGCAGGTCATCATCAACGCCCTGCGCAAGGCGTACCCTACCCACGGCATCCTGGGCGAAGAAAGCGGCCTGCACGAAGGCAGCGGTGAAGGCGCCGATTACCTATGGATCATCGACCCACTGGACGGCACCACCAACTTCGTACGTGGCGTACCGCACTTTGCTGTCAGCATTGCGTGCAAGTACAAGGGCCGTCTGGCTCACGCCGTGGTACTCGATCCGGTTCGCCAGGAAGAGTTCACTGCCAGCGCCGGTAATGGCGCCCAACTGAACGGCCGTCGCATGCGCGTCAGCCCGCGTACCAGCCTTGAAGGCGCACTGCTGGGCACCGGCTTCCCGTTCCGCGACAACCAGATGGACAACCTGGAAAACTACCTGGGTATGTTCCGCAGCCTCGTTGGCCAGACTGCCGGCATCCGCCGCGCCGGCGCTGCTAGCCTGGATCTGGCCTACGTGGCTGCCGGTCGTTTCGATGCATTCTGGGAATCGGGTCTGTCCGAGTGGGACATGGCTGCAGGCGCCCTGCTGATTCAGGAAGCAGGCGGCCTGGTCAGCGACTTCACAGGCGGTCACAACTTCCTGGAAAAAGGCCACATCGTTGCCGGTAACACCAAGTGCTTCAAAGCCGTGCTGACCTCCATCGCACCGCATTTGCCAGCCGCGCTGAAGCGTTAAGCTTCGGACGAAAAAAAACCGGCGAAAGCCGGTTTTTTTGTGCCTGGAGTGAGACGCTCCACATCCCCTGTGGGAAAGTACTCACCGCCGGATCAATTACTGCCCAGCCTGCCCCAGCACCAACTGACCATCCTTGTTGACCGGGATCTGGCTGCCTGGGTCGCGGTCCATGCGCACCTGACCGACCTTGTCGTTCAATTTGTACTTCACGTCATAACCCACAACCTTGTCGCTGATGTCATTGACCGTGTTGCAGCGGGTTTGTGTAGTCGTGTACGTATCGCGATTCTGCATGCCTTCCTGAACCTTGTTACCGGCGTAGCCACCACCGACTGCACCGGCAACGGTGGCCAGGGTCTGGCCTCTGCCACCACCCACCTGATGCCCCAGCAAACCACCCGCGACAGCACCCAACACGCTGCCCACGATCTGATGATCATCTTTGACTGGCGCCCGACGAGTAACGGCTACATCTTTGCAGACTTCGCGCGGGGTCTTGATCTGCTCCTTGACTGGCTCGACCGCCAACACATCCGCATATTCAGGGCCGCTCTTGACCAGGCTATAGGTAGCGACAGCACCACCGGCGGTTACACCGACAGCACCCAATACCGCACCAACCAGCAACGACTTGTTCACTTGAACCTCCTGACAATCCCAAACGTAGTTTCCTACGCAACTCCCAGCCTTGGAGTGTAAAAAAGGGCGTGAGTTCAACACTCACGCCCTTCCGGGACCGCTCAGGTGAAACCTTCAGACCTTATGGACGGTCATCAACCTTCTCGGTCGAGACCGGAGGAATCAAATCCTCGGTGCTCAGGTTCAGCCAGATCAACACCACGTTGGCGATGTAGATGGAGGAGTAAGTACCCGCCAGTACACCGATGAACAACGCGATGGAGAAACCGAACAGGTTATCGCCGCCGAAGATCAGCAGCGCAGCAATCGCCAGCAAGGTGGAGATCGAAGTCGCCATGGTCCGCAGCAGGGTTTGCGTGGTGGAGATGTTGATGTTTTCGATCAACGTCGCCTTGCGCAATACCCGGAAGTTTTCCCGGACCCGGTCAAATACCACGATAGTGTCGTTCAGCGAGTAACCGATGATCGCCAGTACCGCCGCCAGTACCGTCAGGTCGAACGTGACCTGGAAGAACGACAGGATGCCCACGGTCACGATCACGTCGTGAATCAGCGAAACGATAGCGCCGACGGCGAACTTCCACTGAAAGCGGAAGGCCAGGTAAATCAGGATGCCGCCCAGCGCCATCAGCATGCCGAGGCCGCCCTGGTCGCGCAGCTCTTCACCCACTTGCGGGCCGACGAACTCGACGCGCTTGACGGTGGCCGGGTTATCGGCGCCCGCTTTTTTCAGCGCTTCAGCCACCTGGTTACCCAGCTGCGGATCTTCACCGGGCATACGCACCAGCAAGTCCGTGGTCGCGCCGAAGCTCTGCACGATTGCTTCGTGGTAGCCCGAAGACGTCAGTTCCTGACGCACCTTGGCCAGATCAGCCGGGCGCTCGTATGTCAGCTCGATCAGCGTACCGCCAGTGAAGTCCAGACCGTAGTTCAGACCTTTATGGAAGCAACTGAACAGTGCCAGCACGGTGAGGAACATCGTAAAGGCGAACGCAACATTGCGAACGCCCATGAAGTTAATGGTACGTAACATGGCAGCCCCTTAAATCCACAACTTCTTGAAGTCACGTCCGCCGAAGATCAGGTTGACCATTGCGCGGGTCACCATGATGGCCGTGAACATCGAGGTAAAGATCCCGAGCGACATGGTCACCGCAAACCCTTTGACCGGGCCGGTGCCCATGGCAAAGAGAATCCCGCCCACCAGCAAGGTGGTCAGGTTGGCGTCGAGGATCGCCGTGAAAGCACGACCGAAGCCTTCGTTGATCGCACGCTGCACCGTCATACCCGCAGCAATCTCTTCACGTATCCGCGAGAAGATCAGTACGTTGGCGTCTACCGCCATACCCATGGTCAGTACGATACCGGCGATACCTGGCAGGGTCAGAGTCGCACCCAGCAAGGACATCAGGGCCAGCAGCAACACCATGTTGATACCCAGGGCCACCGTCGCGATGATGCCGAAGAAACGGTAGATCGCGATGATGAACAGGGAAACGAACAGCATGCCCCACAACGAAGCGTCGATACCCTTGGTGATGTTGTCAGCACCCAGGCTCGGGCCGATTGTGCGCTCTTCAGCGAAGTACATCGGCGCCGCCAGACCACCGGCACGCAACAGCAGCGCCAGCTCGGAGGACTCGCCCTGGCCGTTCAGACCGGTAATTCGGAACTGACTGCCCAGAGGCGACTGGATGGTCGCCAGGCTGATGATCTTCTTCTCTTCCTTGAAGGTCTGAACCGGCACGTCTTTCTCGACACCATCGACCGTTTGCTTGGTGTACGTGGTGATCGGCTTCTGCTCGATGAAGATCACCGCCATGCTACGACCCACGTTGCTGCGGGTAGCGCGACTCATCAGGTCACCACCGTGACCGTCAAGACGGATGTTCACCTGTGGACGACCGTGCTCATCGAAGCCCGCCTGGGCGTCGGTTACCTGGTCACCCGTGATGATCAGGCCACGCTCGACCGCAGCAGCAGGACGACCGCCTTCACGGAACTCGAAGGATTCAGTCGAGGCCTTGGTGTCATCCGGACCTGCGCCCAGACGGAACTCAAGGTTGGCCGTCTTGCCCAGAATACGCTTGGCTTCGGCAGTATCCTGTACGCCCGGCAGCTCAACCACGATACGGTTGGCGCCCTGACGCTGGACCAGAGGCTCGGCAACACCCAGCTCGTTGACGCGGTTACGTACCGTGGTCAAGTTCTGCTTGATGGAGTATTCGCGGATCTCGGCCAGTTTGGCCGGCGTCAGCCCAAGACGCAGCACGGACATGTCGCCACGCTGGCTCGGGGTTAAATCGAAATCGGTAAAATTCTTGCGGATCAAGGCACGGGCTTGTTCGCGAGTCGCGTCATCGCTGAAACCAAGCTGAATGCCATTGTCGGCTTGCGGCAGGCTGCGATAACGAACACGCTCCTTGCGCAGCAGAGTCTTGACTTCGCCTTCGTAAACTTTCAGACGCGCATCGATGGCCTTGTCCATGTCCACTTCCAGCAGGAAGTGCACACCACCGGACAAGTCCAGACCCATTTTCATAGGGCTGGCACCGATGTGACGCAACCAGCTCGGCGTGGTCGGAGCCAGGTTCAGTGCGACGACATAGTCATCGCCCAGCGCCTTGCGCACGACATCCTTGGCTGGCAATTGGTCTTCAGCTTTAGCCAGACGCAACAAACCGCCCTTGCCATTCTCGGCCAGAGTAGCGCCTTTGACTGCGATGCCAGCATCGGTAAGCGCCTTGCTCACACGATCCAGATCAGCCTGGTTGACCTGCAACGCCGTGCTCGCGCCGCTGACCTGGATGGCCGGATCGTCAGGGTAGAGATTGGGTGCGGAATAAATAAAGCCGATCGCCAGCACCGCCAGGATCAGAATGTATTTCCACAGAGGGTATTTGTTCAGCATCACGCCGCCCGCTTATAACGCGGGGCGCCTTGCGCGCCCCGTCGATTGGTAAAAGACTGTCAATCAGATCGCTTTCAGCGTGCCCTTTGGCAGCGTTGCAGCGATAGCGGCCTTCTGGATTTTCAGTTCAACAGTGTCAGACACTTCGATAACCACGAAGTCTTCGCTGACTTTGTTGATCTTGCCAGCGATACCGCCAGAGGTCACAACTTCATCGCCTTTCTGCAAGTTGCCCAGCAGGTTTTTCTGAGCCTTGGCACGCTTGGCCTGTGGGCGCCAGATCATCAGGTAGAAGATGACCAGGAAACCGACCAGGAAGATCCATTCAAAGCCAGCGCCCGCAGGCCCTTGGGCAGCAGGTGCAGCGGCGTCCGCGAAAGCGGAAGAGATGAAAAAGCTCATTTAGCACTCCAGTTGCAAATTTTTAGATAAAAAGCTGAAAAAACATCAGTTCTTTTTCAGTCCATTGGCGGGGTTGGAAGCCCGCGTTTGGCGTAGAAGGCGTCGACAAAGGCGGCCAATGTACCCTGTTGAATAGCCTCGCGCAAACCAGCCATAAGCAGCTGGTAATGGCGCAAATTGTGGATCGTATTGAGCATGCTTCCCAGCATTTCGCCGCACTTGTCCAGATGATGCAGATAAGCGCGGGAGAAGTTCTTGCAGGTATAGCAATCACAGGTCGGATCCAGCGGCGAATCATCATGGCGATGGAACGCATTGCGAATCTTCAGAACGCCGGTATCGATGAACAAATGCCCGTTACGCGCGTTGCGAGTAGGCATCACGCAATCGAACATGTCGATTCCGCGGCGCACACCCTCGACGAGGTCTTCCGGCTTGCCAACCCCCATAAGGTAACGAGGTTTGTCAGCCGGCATCTGCCCTGGCAGATAATCGAGCACCTTGATCATCTCGTGCTTGGGCTCGCCCACCGACAGACCGCCGATGGCCAGGCCGTCGAAACCGATCTGGTCCAGGCCTTCAAGCGAGCGCATGCGCAGGTTCTCATGCATGCCGCCCTGCACAATACCGAACAGCGCCGCGGTGTTTTCGCCGTGGGCGATCTTCGAACGCTTGGCCCAGCGCAGGGAAAGCTCCATGGACACCCGCGCCACGTCTTCATCGGCCGGGTACGGTGTGCATTCGTCGAAAATCATCACGATGTCCGAGCCCAGGTCACGCTGGACCTGCATCGACTCTTCCGGGCCCATGAACACTTTTGCGCCATCAACGGGGGAAGCGAACGTCACGCCCTCCTCTTTGATCTTGCGCATGGCGCCCAGGCTGAACACCTGGAAACCGCCGGAGTCGGTCAGGATCGGGCCGTTCCACTGCATGAAATCGTGCAGGTCGCCGTGGGCCTTGATGACTTCAGTGCCCGGACGCAGCCACAAGTGGAAGGTGTTGCCCAGGATGATCTGCGCGCCAGTGGCTTCGATATCCCGAGGCAGCATGCCCTTGACCGTACCGTAGGTGCCCACCGGCATGAACGCCGGGGTTTCCACCACGCCACGGGGAAAGGTCAGGCGGCCACGACGGGCCTTGCCGTCCGTGGCCAGCAACTCGAAAGACATACGACTGGTGCGACTCATGCTAGATCCTCTGGGGCCGATTCCTTGGGAGCCGTCGGCGCGGGATTGCGGGTGATGAACATTGCATCACCGTAACTGAAGAAGCGGTATCCATGCTCCACCGCCGCCGCATAGGCAGCCATGGCTTCGGGGTAACCGGCGAACGCCGAAACCAGCATCAACAGCGTGGATTCCGGCAAATGGAAATTGGTCACCAGGGCATCGACCACATGGAACGGCCGCCCTGGATAAATGAAGATATCGGTATCGCCGCTGAACGGCTTGAGCACACCATCACGGGCCGCGCTCTCCAGCGACCGCACGCTGGTCGTCCCCACCGCCACCACCCGCCCGCCACGGGCACGGCAGGCAGCAACGGCATCCACCACATCCTGGCCGACTTCCAGCCATTCGTTGTGCATGTGGTGATCTTCGATCTTCTCGACCCGCACCGGCTGGAACGTACCCGCGCCAACGTGCAAGGTCACGAACGCCGTCTCGACGCCCATCTGCGCGATGGCGTCCATCAACGGCTGATCGAAATGCAGCCCCGCCGTGGGTGCAGCCACCGCACCGGCACGCTGGGCGTAGACCGTCTGATAACGCTCGCGGTCGGCAGTGTCGTCGGGCCGGTCTATATAAGGAGGCAACGGCATGTGCCCGACGCGCTCCAGCAGCGGCAAGACTTCCTCGCTGAAACGCAGCTCGAACAACGCATCGTGACGCGCGACCATCTCGGCCTCGCCACCGCCATCGATGAGGATCGTCGAACCCGGCTTGGGCGACTTGCTCGAACGCACATGGGCCAGCACCCGATGGCTGTCGAGCACACGCTCGACCAGCACTTCCAGCTTGCCGCCGGACGCCTTCTGCCCGAACAGCCGCGCAGGAATGACACGGGTATTGTTGAACACCATCAAATCGCCAGGGCGCAAATGCTCCAGCAAATCGGTGAATTGACGATGCGCCAACGCGCCAGTGACCCCATCCAGGGTCAACAGACGACTGCTGCGCCGTTCGGCCAGCGGATGGCGAGCGATCAGAGAATCAGGAAGCTCGAAGGTAAAGTCAGCAACACGCATGATGGGGTTCGTCTAGCAGGGCCGGAAAGTTTAGCGGAATTAGCGAAAATTGACTATGAAACATGATTGACGAGCGGTAGGACCCTCTCTATACTTCGCCGCCATTGAGCCCTGATGGCGGAATTGGTAGACGCGGCGGATTCAAAATCCGTTTTCGAAAGGAGTGGGAGTTCGAGTCTCCCTCGGGGCACCATATAGCAGTATCTGAAAGTCTCTACCAGACTCTCAGACCCAGAGAAACCGGCCACTTGAGCCGGTTTTTTTGTGTCTGGCCATCTACCTCTGTATCCCCTTATCCGTTGTATCCCTGTATCCCTGCTTGTATCCTGAGAAAAATGCCGAACTTTGGGATACAAGGATGAAGCGCGCAGATATCAAGCGCCGCCCTCTAGCAGACACGACGCTTGCGGGGCTGGAGCCAGAATCAAAGGAATACAGGGAGCTGGACGGAAACGGCCTCTACTTCAGGGTCAAACCTGATGGTGGGAAATCCTGGCAGCTCCGCTACAAACGTCCGGCGGGCAATTGGGCCTGGATGGGGCTCGGGGGTTACCCGGAAGTAAGCGGTGCATTGGCACGGGACAAAGCTGCTGAACTACGCAAGGTAGTTAGCAGCGGCGCCGATCCTCTCGAACAGAAACGCTCCGCCAAAGCTGCCATTGACGCTGCCAAGACTCGGACCTTCCGAGCTGCTGCTGAAGCTTGGCTCAAGGCCAAAGAAGAAAAGGGCCTCGCTCCCTCCACTCTTAACAAAATCCGCACTTACCTCAACAAAGACATCCTCCCGGCATTGGGAGATAAGCCCCTCGACGAAATTACCCGTACCGACTGCGCAGAACTCCAGGCATGTTGCCGCTGACCGAAAACTGACCCAGTAGAGGCTCTTCTGCCGACTGAAAACTGACCCAGGTGTTCAACTGCTTCTGCTCACTTTTCGAGCAGGAGAACACAGGGTGATCAGCATGGA
>Ga0105859_1000024_pt1 | contig 83787 bp, 66 predicted proteins | sample OrgsoiDNA_201063_FD_89684 | JGI IMG/M metagenome (GOLD analysis project Ga0105859, IMG submission 89684) | Permafrost soil microbial communities from the Arctic, to analyse light accelerated degradation of dissolved organic matter (DOM) -... | ecosystem: Environmental > Terrestrial > Soil >...
AAATGGTTTCACGATGTTCCAAAAACGCTCGGAACAAGCCGGACGGAGAAGCCCCGCGGCCGGCCAGTCGGCCTTTTTCTCCATTGGTTGGCCCTTCCACGAGTGGCCCCATTGCAACACGAAATTCATTGGCACCTTTGCGGCGGCTGTCGCATCGATGGATGCGCGGACGCCTTTGGTCCATTCGATGAGAGGATCCGAATTCGAACAACTCAGCAGAGGAAACTCATGCCGATCTTTTTTCGTTGACGGCGTGATCTCAAAAAAAATCATTGCAACCCTCCCGCGCTTAGCTCATTCTTCATTTTTTCGAGTTCTTTTTCAAGCTCGGCACACCCGCCGAGCGCCTTTGCATTTCGCAAAGGCTCCAGCATGCGCTCCAAATACAGTCCAGTGTGAACTCTTGAATGTTGCGCGCCAGTGGACGCCGGAGACGGCCTTTGCGGCAACCACACCTAAGCTATTCGCAGGGCGCTCAGCGCGATCGCGCTCATCCAAAAGGCATTTTTTTGAATTTCATTCCGGTCATGCCCGCCTCAACCAATTGATTTTTCACCTTTTCTGACACGAAAAACCGTCGATCAATTTCCCTTGCGTTGGACGCAAAAAACTCGGGCGCCGTGCCATTCCAGTCGTCTTCTATATTCACGAGCGGTAGATTGAAAATGAACCCCCAATCGCTTTTTTCTCCGGACACAAAATTGGGAAATCGCAACCACACGGCACTTTTTGCATAAGGGGAGAGAGCGGTCCAGAGACGCTCTGAGCAGGCTGGATTTAAAAAATTAGCGGCTGGCCAGTCGGCCTTCTCTTCCAGCGGTTGGTTTTTCGACGATTGTCCCCATTGCAAAACGAAATTCATTGCCACCTTTTTTGCGTCTTCTGTGGTTTTTGCTGCTCGAATCCCTTTTGTCCACTCAATAAGAGAGTCTGAGCTTACATAGCTCAGCAGAGGGAAGGCATACCGCCCATTTTTCGCTTGAAAATCGATTTCAAAAAAAATCATTTCAACCCTCCCGCGCTTAGCTCATTCATGTTGCTTCCGCGCAACGCACTCACAGCCGGCGCGTCAACCGCGAGGACGTCTTGGCGATCTCTTCATTGTCGAGGGCGAGATCGGCTGCGGAATCCGACGCGCTGATTTTTGTGACTTTGGCGCCTTTTGCCCCCCTTGGAGCAGGAGCTTTCTTGAATTTTATGGCGTCCAAAGCCAAAGCTTCGCCTTGGGCGATCGCGATCTCCAAAATTTCGCGCGACTTGTCATTCGCCACGCCCAGCTTGCTCCAGGCCACCAATTGCTCCAAATCACGGTCGAACGCGCCACGAGCGAGCTTTTTGGCCGCCTTCGCGATTTCAATCTTGCCGCCCAAGAGCGCCATTCCGCAGACGCCCATGGGAGCGCTGTCGGAGGGATAAACCGCTTTCGCCGAGTTGGGGAAAAAACTGTATTCGTTGTCTTTGGTTTGGGTCAGCGGCAAAACGCCATCGGCCGTCATTTTCGACACGCTTCGCTTTTGCAGGCATGGCATCGTCATGCGCTCATTGCCTTCGCTCGCCGCCCACAGCGCCGCCAATTCCCAGCGGCCCGCCGCGAGCGCGTCGTTCAAAGGCCCCATTCCCGGCACGTCTCGGCCGCCGCACCAGTAATCCATGTCGGGGGCTTTTTTCAAAGCCTCTTGCGCGACCTGCTCCCGCACGCGGTCGGCCACGCCCGATCCGTTGCGCAAGTCTCCGCGAGCCAAATCGTGAGCGAGCACCAGCAAGACGCGCTGGATGCCCTGCGCGCGCTCTCCAAAGTATTCCGACTCGTCCAGGCGGGCCGCGAATCCAAGCTCATTGACGGGCTCGTTCGGGGCGAACCCTTCCCACGCGCGCTCGCCGACCCATTCGCTCAACCAGGCGCGCCCAACCAGCTCCTGAATCAGGCGCTCGGTTTTTGGCTGATGCCCGTAATAGTCCATCTCGGCGACGGCGTCCATCACGCTGCCCTTGTTGAATGGAGCCAGAGCGTCCAAAGGCCAAGCCGCGGGGAACGGCGACGCCAGCGCCTCCCGAATCAGAGGCGCGTAATGCCCTTTCGGATGCGGGCGGGGCTCGGTGTTGGATCCTGTGCGGTTGTTTTCCACCCGTTTGGCCCAATCCGTCATGCCTTTCGCCAATTCAGAGTCGAATTCAACATGCGAGCGGCACGCGTTGGCCAGATTTCTGATGGACTGCCCTTTTCGCTGGGCCGCCGACTCCGCGGCCACGCGCCAAAATTCTTTGTCGCCGCCGAAAAGCGGCGCCAATTCCACGATTTTTTCGACGGTCAAAGCGCCTTTTGGCGCGCCGGCCTCGCCCCAGCCCTCCCACTGTCCAGAGGCGCGATTTTCGGCGCCTGAATTCGCCCCCTCCGCGGGCATGAGGCTGGCCTCGATGGCCGTTTTGACGACGGAGCGCGCCTCCATGGCTTTTTCGGCCGCCTTCTCGGCCGCCGCGGCTTCTTTTTTGCATCGGCTCTCAATCGCCACCGAGCGCTCGCGCGCCGCGGTGAAGGATTCAGCGAGCCAATGGGCGACTTCGGTGAACTCTTGGAGTTTGGCGTTGCGCGAAATCCAGCGCATGTCCGAGGGCGTGGGGGCGATGCCCGCGTCCATCAGCCATTTCCAGCCCAGCCCTTGCGCAAGAGACAGGGCGTGCGCCGAAGGGTGAATTTGCTCCACGCGGCCGTTTTGGCGCAAAGGGCGCGCGGTGTTGTTGTGAAATTGCTGGAAGCCCTCGCGCGGATCCCACGAAAACCGCGTGTATCCAGCCGATTCCCCCGCATGGACGACGTCTTCCGCGCGGCCGCCGAATCGCCCGAATCCCGTCGAGCGCGTGTTAGAGTCCGTGGTTTTTATCAACGCCGCCGCGGCTTTGGCCACGCGCGGCTTGCGGGCCGCAAGCGCCTCTTGCACGATCAACTCAAGCCGCGAAACTGACATTGACAGGGTCAGGCTGCGACGCATGAACGTCGCGGCTTGCGCGCTCCATTCCGCTTCTTTTTCTTTGGTGGTTTGAAGGGGAAGGGAGGAAGCCGCAGCGGCGTTGACCATCAGCGTCTGCGGGGCGTCTGCCGGATTTTGCCCCGCGGCGGGCCCAACCAACAAGCGAAGGAACGCCATCGCGTCGCCTTCCGAAAAAGGGCCGCGCAACAGAGGAGCGGCCAACTCCATCAAACCGCTCGTTTCGCTTTCCCCCCGGGCGATTGCGCGGCCAGCGAAAGAGAATTCTTTTCTGCGCTGGTTTTGGCTGATGGCCCACAAGCCCAGCCGAAACGCTGAGCGCGATCCGAAAAGGGCTTCTTCGCGGGGGGCGCTCGATAGGGGCGTTTTTTGCGCGCGAACGCCGTCAACATTTCGCGCTCCGGTCGCTGCGCCAAATTCCGTGTCCAAAGGACCACTGCGAGCCCCGACCACTCTGCCGCGCGTCGCCGAGGGCGGGGTGAGGGCCTTTTCGCGGGCTTGGCGCGTTTGCGCGCTGGATGGCCACGCGGCGGACATCGCGCTGACTTTTAGCCATCCGCCATCTAAAACCGATTCGCGAAAGCCTCGATGGGCGGCATTTTGCCCTTGCTCGCTTTCTTGGATGACGCGCATGGCCGACGGCGACTCGTCGCGGGCGTGATGGCTGTCTTTTGTGGGCAACTGGGCGGTCAAGCGCCACGCCAGGCGCGGATTGGTCTCAATCAGCGTGTTGCGCAGCTTTTCCGCGGCTTGGGCGTCCGCGTTGACCAAGCGGTGGAAAATATCCGCGATGGACTGATCCATGAACGCCTCTTGACGCCGCTTTGGACGCTCCGACACCGACTGTCGCGGGTTGTCGTCGGGTTGGCCTGCATTTTTGCTCACGCTCATTTTTCGCTCATTTTTCGTCAAGAAATGGTTGTTCGCAAACTTGCGCCGCGACTCTCCAATTATCGCTGGATTCTTCCTCAAAGTCCAATTGCCGGCTGTTTCCCTTCCAACAGAAAAGCGAATGCGCTGACGCTTTTTGTGAACTCGGAGTCGTTAACAAAGCGTCATTGCCGGATTGTCGCCGCTCGTTGAATTTGGGGAGCCTTATTTTCTTCATAAAGCTTCATCACTCGGTCGAACGCGAACGAATAATATCCTCGGCTGGCTGCGGTTTCCACCGCTTGGGCAAAATCTTCTTGCGCCGTGGCTGAAAAATGGAAACCCATTTTTTGGAACTCCACGCAGTGGCTGGAAGCCAGACGAACCCCTTCTGTCAATATTTTTTCATTCAAGGCCTCCGTTTTTTTATGCGCGGCCATCATTTTTTCGTTTTCCAAATCGACTTCTGATTCTAAGTCTTTGTTTTCATCCCCATTCTCGCCATTTTTCCTTTGAGGCAAGGATCCAAAAAAATACTCCATTATTTTGGCCTTTTTTGGGGATGGCGTCATTTTTGCCGCTTCAACGGCCAGCGACACCGAAACGGCTTCGATCACGGATAAAATTTGCCCATCCGCGCGAAAGGTCGAAATGCAATCCACCATTGCCTCCGAAATGCTTTTCCAAGCCCCATCAGGCAAGCCAATGCCGTCATATGCGCTGATCAAATTCGTGGCCGACATTTTAGCGAACGCCATGGTCGCTTCTCGACGCATTGTGGGGGACGCACTTTCTAAAGTCATCATTTTTTGTGCGCCTTCCAGTGTTGTGGGAGCGCCAAACCGTTTGGCGCCCGGAGGCGTCAGACAGGCCATGGTTTGCGCTCTTTGCGCTTCTTCTTTGAACCACGCGCCCAAAAGGCTTTTTGAATACCCTCGTGTGGGTTCCAAATTTTCAAAAAACTCGTTCTTCGTCTTTTCTCTAAGCGACTCGGCCGCGTCGAACGACAATTTTCCAAAAAATTTCCGTTCGTTGTAGGTTTTGACAAGCTCTTGGCGAGCGCGCTTCTCTTGCTCCAAAGTTCGCGAACGATAATACATTTCGCTTTTTGCCAACAAGTCCTTCAACGCCACGCCGTCATTCGCCAACAGAGCCGGCTTCACGGTTTTCAGGCTTTCCAACGCCAAAGCATGCGCGGCTCTCTCATCGGCTCCAAAATAAGCGAAACACATCGCCAGCTTAGCCTCCCACGCGACCGCCGAGGAGAGCCCCGACATTTTCGGAGCCGCGGCCAATGCGGATCGCCGGTCGACAAAATCGCCCTTTTTTAGGTTTTTTTGCTTTTTTCCCAAATTGGCAGGCTCTGGCGGCAACAGTCGGTCCAGCGCGTTGATTTCTTTTTCTTGCGTTTGTTCCATGGCGAATTCATCCCCGCTCTCAACCCGATAAACCAAACTGGCCGGGTCATTGGATGCATTTTTCATCTCGTGCCAGCGGGATGCTGGGGCGCACTCGCCAAAAGCTTCTTTTAAGCTGGGCTCCAAAACAATTTCGTTGTTTTTAATCAAAGAATTATTGGCGTCCAATGCTTTTCGGAATCTCGCCGCAGCCGCGTTTTGGGCGACTCGCGAAGCCCTCCACACAGCCTCCACGCTCATCAGCGCGCTCGTCCCGCCCAAAGACAACGACGGCACGTCGTTGTTTTTGTCAAAAGAGGCCGCCACAAAACGATTCTCGCCCGCGCTGACCTCTTCATCCAAAATATCTGTCAATTCATCCAGCAGCAACAAAGACTCTTTCGTCGTTTCGCGAGCCGTGGCGCCCAAACTGGCCTTAGGAGCATTTTGCGCGCGTTCAATCTCTTTCCTGGCCTGATCAATTTCTTGTTTCAGAGTCGTCGCCGAATGCAACTCAAACACCTCGGCGATTTCGTCGCGGTTCTGCGAATATCCCTCTGCGTCTAAATCGTCATTCCAATCCGACCTTTGCGGCCATTGGTCCGGGAACGCCCAAAGAGCTTCATCTAAACGAGGCGCGCGCTCACGATGGGCGCGGCGAGATTCTTCCGATTCGTTGCTTTCAAACTCAGCGCGAGAAACGCCCTCCTCCGCCATGCTCTCAAAATTCGCGCCGGAAAAATCAATCCATCCGCCCTTCCGCCCCGAAACCTTCGCTTTTTTCGCTCGGGCGAACCGAAGATCCAAACGTGAATCCTCTTTCATTTCAACATTCAATTCATCCGCCTCAAGACCCGCAAGGTCCAAACGCTCTCCTCCTGACAATTCGACGACTCGGGCGCGCAACCAAGGCAATTTCGCGCGTTTTGCTTGAGCGCTCAATTTCGCCAATGCGTTCTCCGGATTCCAAATGGACTCGCTGATTTTGAACGAGCTGTTTCGCGCCTCGAGCCATTGAACGTCGGAGCTGATGATCGACTCTATGGCTCCGAATTGCAACGAAGCCCCCGCCATTGCATACGGATTGGCGATTTCGACATTTTTCACCGCCCACCCTCGGACGTCCAATTTTCTCACGCCGGGCTCAACGATCAGTTTGTCGACGCTCAATTTGGCGGGCAAAGTGTCCGTCTCGCCCAACTCCACTAGCGTCAACTCGTCAAAATGCAAGTCTTCCGGCAACGCGAACAGCTCTTTCGAGGTCAGCCGGAAAGCCCCGCCAATTTTTTCACCCGCATGGGCTTCTTCCAAAAAACGAGGACGAGGAGAGTCGGGCCTAAAATAAAACGATCCTCGGCGTTGCCCATGAAAGACAGTGCTTTCGTATTCAGAGGAGATGACCCTCTCGCCGCGAGACTCCAAAAAATCCATGAGCGACACCACCGATCTCATCTGCTCCGTGTCAGGCACCGCGTTGTACGCCGCCCGGATTTGCGTAAACTGCACATTTTTTTCTTTTTCCAACGCCCGTTTTGCTCTTTTTTTGCTCCACTTCGTCGCGTGCGCGACACTCGCGGCCATGTCTTTAGAGCAGGGACGCGCTTCGACGGTGACCAAAGGCTTGTTCTCTGCGTCGCGCAGCGAATAAATCACCGTCTTCGCGTTGGCGACCACGGCTGCGTAGCTGCCCACGCAATGCCCCATCAGGGACCCCTCTCTATTGAGGGCTTGCGCGCTTTTCACGCGTGTCCAGCGCGCGCCAAGGCGTTCGATTGGCAACGATGTCAAGGTTTCAACGCCGTCAGCGTCCTCTTCAATGTTTTTTTGACGCAATATTCGTTGATCTTCGGCGGCCGTGTTGACAATCGCTTGCTCAAAGCTCAACTTGTTGAGTTGCCGGGGAATATTGGTTCGCAAATAGTCCGCAATGTGCGCCAATTGCCGAGAGACCTCGCCGTCCAGCTCGATGGCCAAGAGATCGTCGCCTTCGCGCAACGCTTTGAGCGCCCATTCTGGCGCGGTTTCCGGCAGCTTTTTTATTTCCTTTGCGCGTCCATTGGCGACCAGCCACCGACTCCCTGACTGGGTCAGCCATTGCTCCAAGGCTGCGCGGTGTTCATCAGGCGCGTCGGCAAAGCGCTCCGCCGCTATTTTTGAGCAAAAATCTTTGACTTCTTTCGCGTTGAACGCATTGCGCATTTTTTTTGCTGCGCGTTCGACCATTTGAGAAAATTGCGGGTTTGGCATTTTATTAAAAATCAAATGAACAACAGGAAAAAGGAATCGTCTTTTTAGGCCATTTACGCATTTTTCATGACGATTCAGCTTGGCATATTTTACCTTGGGCGGCAAAGGCCCGCAATGCGCGGGCTCCCCGGCCTTTGCGCAATAACGCTCCGCTGATCAGTTTCCGCTCTTTTTGCTTGCTCCTTGTCCAACTTGACGCATCCGGCAAAAACCACAGACAACCACGCTATCAATGAACCAGGTTCCCTTTCGGCTCGCGCACTTGTGGCCCGCCCGGAGAGCGGTATGCCAGGTCATCGCTTTGAGCCCCAACCCTCCCGCTCGTCGCTCCGCCAGGCCGACATTCTCGAAACACCGCGATTTTTCGCTGTAGCCAAACGCGCGAGAATGCAAAAGGGACGAATATGGAATTCGTCCCCTCATTGCCCCAGCGAACTCGGCCAACCAAACTCTGCCAATGGCAGCGCGCTTCTGGCGCCGCGCCGCGCAATCCATCAATCAGTTCGCGTCGATCACGCTTTCCAGCTTGAACGAGGCAAAACTTTCCAGCGTTCCCAAGAGAACCACGGTGCGCGTTGGCACGATTTTGGCCGAGCCGCCGAGCCAGCCGGGGAGCTTCGAGCTCTCTTTTTCAAACCCGTCCGTCCAGCCCGTCACTTGGACCGGCGCGTCGCCTAGAGCGACTTGCGAAAAAGACTCGTGCACGGCCTTGGCCGGCAACTGAACCGTTTTTCCGTCCGTGGTGAAATTGGCGAGGCTTTGAAGCTCTGACTGGCTCACCGCGACATACGCGATCTTGTGGCCATTCGACACCGCGCGCCAGTTGACGCCGACCACCAGGCCGGACTCCACGACGCCCGGCGTGAAGACGGTGTCTTCGCCGCCATTGGCCTTTTTCTTGACCGACACGCTTTCCAGATAACCCGTTTGAGTCGTCATGCCGTTTTTGGCGATTTGGTTTTCTTGAGCCATCACGACCACGTCTTTCGAGGAAAGGAGGGCCTTCCCGCGCGTCGTGATCACCTTGAACATGAGCATCTGGGGTTCTTGCTGCGTCGTGGACGACGTCGCAACGAGGCCGTTCGACTTGACCGGATCGGTGATCGTGTCTTCCAGCATTTGCATGGCCGTCTCTTGGTCAACCGCCGTCGCGGCCGGCTCTGCATTTTTTGCGTTGGCGATCAGCGCGCGGTTTGCGCCTTCCTTGTCTTGCGCCAAAGCCTCGTCGGTTTTCTGCATTGAGACTTGATTCATCTGCGCGATGGCCTTTTGGGCATAAAAGCTACCCGCTGCATGGATTTGTTGATCCATCATGGCGCGCTGAATATCAACGGCTTCCGTTTGCTTGCTCAAAAGCCCCATGGAGATTTGCTGCTGGGCGTTGAGCTGCGCTTGAATGCCCGACAGTTGCGCCATCATGGCGGCGGTGTTGTCGCGCGCTTGCGGGTCGGCGACGACGCTCGCGGCGTTCACGGAGACGGCGAAGGCGGAAAGGGCGGCCATGGCCAGCGCGCGGCGGATGAATTTCGTTGAGGTCATATGAGTCTCGCAGTGCGCCAAAGCGCGTCAGGTTTGGGTGGTGTGTGCTTTATGTCTGTCTTCTTGTGCTTCGCAGGGCATTCGGCCGCTGTTTTCTGCGAGCGCATACTATTAAAAAACGTTTCATTGTCAATACCAAAATCTTTTTTTATGCCCCCTTTCCTGCGTTTTTTTACGCCTCAAGGTTGGCCCTCCCATTCATTTTTTCTATCACCCATCGTTTTTTTATAGTTTTTACGATGGAGGCGATTTTCACCTCCCCAACGAAACCCTGGCCACAAAAAGCCACGCGCGATACAATGAGGCTTCTGGCGCTGAAATCGCGCCCCGCTCCCTGGCTCGCCCATGACCCGCTCTCGTCCGACATCCAGCCTCGCCGCGCCGCCTCGCCGCTCCGCTCGGGACACTCGCCCGTTGGCGGAGATGTTTCGCGCGCAACACTGGGACGACGCTCAGCGGGCCTTGCCTAGGGTTTCGCGCGCCTCGGCGGAAAATGGGCGTCAGGCGTTGACGGACATGGAGGCCCATCTGGCCCCCACGTTGGCGCCCCAGCCTCGCGCGGCGCTTTTGGCGATCCTTGAGAAGTGGGCCGCGATTTTGGCTGTCATTCCCGCGGCGCCGAGCCACGGCCACACGGATGCGTGGATTTACGCGAAAAACGGGGCGCGGCGATGCGCGTTGGCCGCGGCCGAGGCCGGGGGATTGTTTCCCTCGGAGCGCGCAATCACCTTCAGGCCCTCCGCGCTGGACGTTCGTTGGAAAGATTGGAGCGCGAACGACGCCACGCGGTTTTTCAAGGCGTGCGCCTTGAACGGCAATTTGCCGCGAGCGGGTTGTTTGGGAGTGCCCGCGGCGCTGGCCCATCTTGGCTTTTTCGAGGCAGCAGCGGCTTGTTTGCCACTGTCCCTGCGGCAAGCGGGCGATGACGCCCCATCGTCTCGATGGGCGCGTCTCAAACTCTTCGCGGAGTGCCTTTTTTCGTCCAAAATAATTGCCCGCGGCCCCCGCGCCCCTTCGCCCTTGAGCGCGACTGGCTCCCCCTCTCCCGACTGGAAAAACCGACTCAATGGATTGCGCCAGCATGGCGTGGAGCTGGACGGAGCCGCCTTGGCCGCCGCGGGCCTCACGCCCGGCAAGCCCGACCTGGCGCTTGAGCGCATGCGCTGGATCTGCGCCCAATCCAAAACGCCGCTCGCGGAGCTCGCCACCGAAGCCCTCGCCTGCTCGCCGGCTATGCCCTTGCGCTCCGCGGAATTTCTTTTGTCCATGGGCGGCCGCATTCACGAAAACAACTGGCTCGCCGTCGTTTGCGCGTTGAAGGATCCTGCTGTGGAGCACACCCTGCGCGAAAACGCGCGCCCCGACAGTGAGCGATTGGCGACTCTCCGGCTCTATTTGGAGTCTGGACAACCCCTCGGCCAACCGACCGCTGTTTTGAGGCATGCGGCGCAAGCTCGGCGTCCCACGGCCTTGAAAGCTCTTATTGAAAGCCGCGAATGGACGGATCACGCAATGCGGGCCGCGTGGATCGCAGTCGTTCGCGACGCGGGCAATGCGCGGCCGGAGGAAGATTTGGAGGCATTTCGAGAAATGGGCGCGAAAATGGGCGCTCTTTTGGCTCCGGCGCTCCTCGTGGCCGCGCAGGAGCGGCACTGGCTGTCTGTCCAATGGCTCCTCAAAAATGGCGCGCCCCCCGCCGGCCCCAAACGACAGGGCGCGCCTTTGGCGCACGCGATTGAGGCCGCCGCGATTCTGCCAGGCCCCCTTCCGCCCTGGGTGTCAGCGTGGTTTGAAAATGACGGATGGGGTCCGGCCTGCCACCAGCTCGCCCAAGGAATTTCCAGCTCCGGGCCGGCCACTCTTCGCGCCCAAACCTTGACCGCCCAAGCCCTGGCCGCGCTCGAGGCGGCCGCTTTGCGCAAAACGCTGGCGCCCTCCCCTTCGGCTCACCCTCCCAGCGCGGCGCAGGCTCCATCGCGCCAAGTCGCCAACCCGAGACGCATTTGAGGCGCGCAAAAATGACACAAAATCGCCTTTCTGCCCTCTTCTTTCCCGCCCGCGACACCATAGAGGCCCTTTGGAACGCGACTCCCGATGCGCAGCCCTTCTTTTTTGGACGCCTGGCATGGCATTGAACTTCGAGCAATTTGCAGCAGACACGCTGGGACGGCCATTGGCGTCAAACGCCGCGCTCATTCAGTCCGTTTCTCTGGACCCTGGTCGTCGGAGCGCAACGGCGAGCCTTCACATTGACGAGCGAAAATGGAAAAAAGCGCTGACAGACGCCGTTGTTTTTGATCGGCAAGATGACGTCGCCCTTTTGTTGAGCCTGGTCGCTCGCGCGACACGCCCCTTGTTGACACGCTTTTGCCATCCTTTCAGCGAGTCGTTTGAGCATCCGGTGTTCGCCGCGGCTGTCGCGGGCCGCGCGCAATGCTTGCGCCTTCTGGCGCCGTTTTACGCCGCGAACGGCTTGCGCTTGAAAAGCGGTTCTCTGACCTACTATTCAGAAATCCACGACGGCATTCGCCTCATGCGCTCAACGCAGCGCTTGCAAGGATGCGATCCCTTGATGATCGCGGCTTGGGGCGGCCATTCCGACTGCGTCGCCGAATTGCTTCCGACGCACGACCTTTCGGCGAGAGACTCCAACGGATTGTCCGCTTTGGATATCGCGGCGAAGCATGGCCGCGCCGAATGCGTTGAAATTCTTTTGACGCGATTCGACCCGACCGTTCGCGGCAAAAACCTGGCGACTCCCTTGATGATGGCCGCATGGAGCGACGCTTTGGCGCAAATGCCGGGGCTTTTGCTCCACAGCGATCCGCAAGCTCGCGACCTGGACGGCCGCAAGGCGCTGAGCGTCGCGGTTCAATTTGGGAATCTGGCCGCGATCGAAGCCTTGCTCCCCCTCACCGACTTGACGGCGCTGGACGCCAACGGCAACAACTTTTTGCACACACTCGCGCTCGCGCCTGTTCTTGGATGGCATGAAATGTCTTCCAAAGAAATAAGCGTGGACGGGCTCGCCCTTTTCCTGAAATCCGCGTCGTTTTTGCTCGACCAAGCCAATCGCCAGGGGTTTCGGCCCATGGAGCTGCTCTGGGCGCAGGGCCACTTCAACGTCATGGAAACGCTCGCTCGCGAGGCTTCAATTCAAACGCTTGGCTTTTTCACGCGAGAGTTGCCCCTTGCCTCCTCTCGTGGATTGACGGGGCCGGGCCTTTGGGGCGGAAATGATGCTTTATGGCGCCAAATTGAGGCGATTGCTTTGGAGAAAGAAATCGAAGCGTCCCGCGCTCGCGCGCCGCATTCGCAAAGCAGCGGCCAGGAAGACGATCGCTCGGCGCGTTCGCCCCGCCGAATATAGCGGCCTGCGCGGTCCAAGGCCGAGCATCCGCCCAGCGCCCAACCGTTTAGCCCAAAACCGCTGAATCCCTACAACCGTCGAGGGCGCGCGGACGCCGCGCCGCCTTTGGCGAGGCCCTCGTCCGCCACTCGCACGCCAATGGCGCCGTTTGGATCGCTCGGAGCGGATTCCGAAGAGTCTTTTTCAGCGGACCGCCCGGATTCGCGCGCCTTTTTCGCCTTCGCCACGGCCACTTCGCGCGCCAGTGTTTTCGCTTCGCGCGCGGCCAAATCAGCCTCGCCCAACGCCGCGAGCTTTTGGGCGGCGGACGCCCGCAGCCCCCGCCACGGAGCGGACACAAACGCGAGCCAGCTCATGGCGGGCTGTCCCGACAACGCCAATTGGCTCGCAAGCTTCTTTTTGCGCCGCCAGGCGACACACGCGGCCACCGCCAAAAACTCCGCGCACAGGCCCGCGAACCCAAGAAAAATCCATTCTGCCGCCCCGTCAGTGCCCTGCGAGCCCGAAGTGGGCCCTCCCATAAGGCTTGAAGCGCCGGCCATCACTCCCGCCATAAACACCATGAAGGGAATGCCCAGCGCGAGGCCCGCGACCGTTTGCAGCAGCATCGCCACCAGGTTAGAGCTCATCAAGACCAAGTCTCCGGCCATAATCGGCCCCACGCTTTTCCCAAGATCGCGCCACCGGCCAAGCGCCGCGCGAGGGCCGCAAGGGCTCATTTTCGGAGCAACGACCTCGGGCAGCCCCCACGCCTTTGCCGCTTCTTCGATTTCCGAAATCGTCGCGAAGGGGAACCCAACCCCCCCAGCCGCGACGCGCGTGCGCACCGCTTGGACCCAAAGCGCCACGGCCAATGCGCAAACAGGCGCCCACACCAACAAGAGCGCGACGGGTTGCGCAATCCGGAATCCGCCCCAACTCGCGCAATTGGCGATCGCGCCCAACGCCTGCGCCACCCCATGCCGCCCAGAATGCCCCGCTGCGAGAGCCAGGACATCAAAAATCTCGCGCCAAAACGCCTGCGTCGCGTTGAGCCCCTCGAGGCCCGCGTCTGTCTTTTTGTCGGCGAATTCCGCCGCTGCCCACGCCACGGGCGTCGCCAAAATCACGAGAAAAGCGAGCAGGCTCGGGAGGCGTTCGACCAATGCGCGCGGCAAATCGATCGCCAGCCCCGCCGCGCCGAGCAGAATTTTTTGAGCCAAACGCGCCAACCCCAGGAACACGGCGGCCCGCGGAGCGTCCAAAGGCGATTGTCGGTTGATTGGCGTCATGAGCGCGCTGTCCAAAAGAAAAAAACGCAAACGATGGAGAAAGAATGGAGGGCGAAATCCGAAAACACCCCATTGTAACTTGATTTCGCGCCGCTCTCGAAATTCGCGCTCCTTTTTCTTTTTCTTTTTCTATGATTCTCCAGCAGAGCATTGCCGTTTCACCCCTTTTTTGCTCGCATCGGTATATCGATACAAGGCAAATCAAGGCTTTTCGGCCGAAAAACACTCATTTCCGGCTTGTTTCTCCCTCTAAACCGGCGCAAAAAACCAGGATTTTCCGCTCTTCAACCACAAAGCCACAATTTAATTCCTTTTTTCTGCTCTTTTCTCCCCAAGCCTTTCTTTGCGACGCCGCCCACAACCACAACACATCCTCCTTTCGTCCAGTGGTTGTCGCGGAAACGCTCTTTGCAAGGCCCGGGGCTTGGTCTTTTCTCTATGGTCCGCTAAAATGACACCACATCCCCCTGCGCGGCGCTCAGTCGCAGCAAGCGCTTGCGGATTCTTCGCTTATTCAGCCCCTCGCCCCATTCCAAACCTTGCCCATGAGCGACGACGCGCAACAACCCGAGAAAACGCCCGAAGAGCTTGCCCAGGAAGCGGCTGACGAATATCGAGCGGTGTGCCGGCGCTCGCCGCATCCCCTGACTCGCATGGTGGCGGCCGGGCTCCTTGAAGAATTGAAGGTCGCCGCGCAAGAGCGGCCGCCCATTCACTCGGAATTTTGGAGTCGAGCCTTGCTGTGCGCGGCCCGCCTGGGGGAGTTGGACGCCCTGCGGGTGGCCGCGGCCTTGACCGATTGCGACTTGCCGGACAATGAGGGCCAAACCGCTTTGATGCTGGCCGCGAAACATGGCCATCGCGATTGCGTGGTTTTTCTCGCGGACCTCTCCGCCCCGAGCATGCCTGACAAAAGCGGGCAAACCGCATTGATGCAGGCGGCTGGGCGCGGCGACCTGGACGCGGTGAAAATCCTCTCGCGCGGAGCCGGGTTCTCGCAACGCGACCGAAACGGCGACACGGCGCTTCTTGTCGCCGCGGCGGCCGGCCACGCCAAGTGCGTTGATTTTTTTTAGCCATTGGGCGACAACCGAGAGGCCGCGGTCGGCCTTGAAAAGAGCCCCACGATTTTGATGCGGGCCGCCCGATCTGGAAGCGTCCAGGCGCTGGATCTGCTTCTCCCCCTGTCTGACCCGCAAGAGCTTGATGGACGACAAGCCCATGCTCTCGCCTACGCCGCGGAGGAGGGGCACGCCGACGCCGTGCGCCGCCTGCTCCCTTTGTCTGACGCGCGCTTGGCGAACGCGGACGGCATGACATCCCTCATGGCGGCCGCCTCCCATGGGCACGTTGGCTGCCTTCGCGTCTTTTTGGAAAACGGCCCTCCTCCGGGCGAGCAAGACGGCCGCTCCACGAGCGTTTTTTATAGCAAAAATCATTCGGGCCGCGATCTCGATTTGGACCGGTTGGTCCGTGGCGCTGGACAAACGGCGTTGATGCTGGCGGTCCAATCGCACAGCGTGGAGTGCGTTCAATTGCTCTTGCCCATTTCTGACTTTGCGGCCAAAGACGACGGCGGGCGCACGGCGCTGGATATCGCCGCTCTCCTCCAGCAGTGGCCGATGGCGCTCCTGATCGCCCCGTTGTGCGCGCCGGCGGACGTGAAAACGAGCATTGAGCTGCTGGCGAAGCACCCGCCACAAGACAAAGACGCGCACGTCACAGGAAACTTGCAAGCCATCTATGAGCAATTGTCCATGCGAGACCTGCTCGCGGACATCAAGGCTTCAACGGCAAGCGCCGCGGCCCTCGACCCGACAGCGGCGACACCGCCGAAGGATGCCCCGCTGGGCGCCGCCGCGTCTTCGCCCACGCATGGCGAGCCGACCGGCAATAATCATCAAAGCGCTCTTGTGGCGCCGAAATCACCGCGCCGCCCCCGGACGCTTTGAGAAGGAGCGCAGCAATGATCACACGCAATGGCGTCGACACCCAAGACCACCCAAGCCGCGACGTTCTGGAGCGCGTGTGGGAGCGTCATTCCACGCTCAGATTCGCGACGATCTTTGAAAATGAAGCCCAAGAGGCGTCCTTTGACCATGGGTTTTCCCTTATCGAGGCGGCGGTTCTGGGCGACACGCACGCGGTGAACCGGCTTTTGCCTTTGGCGGACACGCGAGTCAAGGTGGACGGCTGGGGCGCTTTCGCCCATGCCGTGCTTTCTTCGGACGCCGCCCACCCCCAAGCCCACGTCGAATGCGCGCGCTTGCTTTTGCCCACGCATGACCGCCAGGAGCGTGGCGCGAACGCAAACACCCTCGCCATGGTGGCTTTGGCCACGAGCAGCCCGCAATTCATTCCTCTGATTCTGTCGGTTTCCGACCCGCGCGCCGTCAACGCGCAAGGGCGCACGGCTTTGATGATCGCGGTCCACGGATGGGTTCACGAAGCGCTCGCGGCGCTTTTGCCCATCAGCGACGCAAACGCCGTCGACCGCGACGGCGAAAACGCCCTCATGCACGCCATCACCGCGAAAAACGAAGAGGCGATGCAGGCGCTGATCCCCTTGACGGATCTTCTTGCCCGCAACAAACGCGGGGAGAGCCCCATGCAACTGATCGCTCGCGACTTGCCTCACCAGCCCCTGCACCAACCCATCATGGACGCCATGAAGCATCGCGTCTTTGAGCAGCTCGCGGAACAAGAGCGGCTTGATCTGGCCCAATCGATCGCAAGCACTGGCGGCTCGGAGGAAATGGCCTTAAATTCGGCATCCCTCGCCAAAAAAGCTCTGCCCCGGCGTCCTCCGCGTTCTCTTTGAGCCCCTGAGCAGGCCTTTTTCCTTGTTTTTGGCTATCCGGATTATCGCGCAAAAAAGCCACAAAGGCTTTCCCCGCGTTCTCACAGTTTGCGGACTGCGAGTCTCTCGGCGCCGGAATGAGGGTTTTCGGCTTCATTTTCCTGCGCGATTGGCTTCTCGCCGTTTGTTGTGTCCGCCTGCACCTCTCGGCGCAACTCGATAGCTTCTTTTTGCGCCGCGGCGCGCGGCATCGCCGTTTCGAAATCAGGGCGATTCTTGAAATGCCTTTGGGCCCATTCCATCTCGCGCTCGTTGGCGCAAGGGGCGAGGAGCTCCGCGATCTCAAAGTTGCCATTGGAGACCGCCATTTGAAAAGCGGTGTGTCCTTTTTTGTTGACCGCCGCGGGGTCCGACACCGACAGCAACAACGCGCCCATTTCCTCCACATACGAGGCTTTTGCTTGTCCTTCGGCTGCCGCTGAATTGTTTTTTCCCGCGAATGCCCAGCTCGCGTGGGACATGATGACGGCGTTGGTGTCAGCGCTCGCGAAATGCATCAGGGCCGTGCAGCCGGAATTGTCGCGAGCGTCGGGATCCGAGACCGCCAGAAGCGGCCGCAGCGTGGCGGGGCAGCCCTCCGCCGCGGCCAGCATCAACGCTGTTTCCCCATAGTGGTTCTTTGCCGTCGGATCATTGGTTTTAAGCAAAATATCAATGATTTCAGCCTCATCGCGCCGAGACGCCGCGATCATCAACAGCGTGTTGCCGCCACGGCAACGGCAACCGGGGTTTGACACCGGAACGAGCCGCTTGACCCGTTCGACGCCGGACCATGAAAGGGCCAGTTCCAGGGGAGTGGCGCCGCTGGCGTCGACCGCTAGCGGATCGCACGCCGCAAGGCACGCCTCGAACATCGGGCTTGACATGTTTTTCATGACCGCCCAGGCCAAAGAACTGCGAACCGGAAACGCCGCGGCGGACAAGTCGCTGAGGGGCCACAGCAACTCGGCGAGGATCGGATCTGCGCCCCTCATTTCCAGGGCCGCGCGCAAAGGCGTCATGCCGCTCCATTCTGAATGAGGGTCGTCCTGCCGCTCCATGGCCGCGTCGCGGCCGCCCGGTGTTTCCAAGGCGGCTTTTAGATGGACGCCCGAGCCCGTCTCCAGCGCAGCCCACAACGCGGCTTTTTCCCGCGCGAACTGCTCGCTCGACAAACCAGCCTTCTGCGGCGCCGCGGCGCTCTCCTCCGAGAAGTTTTTCGCAAGAGGGCCTTCGGCCGCCATTGCGCTCGTCTTTTTTTCGGCGTCGCCGCCCACCGTCTTTTTTCGAGCGCTCATTTTGGCTCCAGAGCGATTGTTGCGTTCAACGCGGAGCGCGCGGGCGCGCGCGGGGTGCGGGAACGGCGTCGTTATTGGCCGGGCCCGGGTTTTCCTCGTTGCCCGATCCGACGGATTGGGTGGCTTGGTCCGCCGCTTTTTCGGCGCCGGATGCGGCCGCCGCTGGCTTTGCCGGGGCGCTTGGCGCAGGCAGGGCCGCCATCAAAGGGTCAACGAAGCCCGAAAGGCGATCGAGGTTGTCTTTCAGCGCGCTCGCGGCCAAAAACGCCTGCAACTGGTTGCCCAGGGCGTCCATCGAATAGAGCAAATGGTCCAACGCCGCGCGGTTTTTCGCCGTGTCGGGAATATAGGCGAACTGGAGGTCCTCAGGGCGCCCCGTCATTTTTCGGAACTCTTCTTGGCGTTCCGCCGACATTTTGTTGGTTTTTTCGCCGAACAGGTCTCGCTCATCGAGCTCGTCGTATTCGCCGCCAGCTTTGGGCTTGGGGAAATCCACCGCGATTTTGTTGCTGTTGATGGTGAACACGCGCCCGGGCATCGACGGATGCGTTCCGCGCTTGATGGGCTGGTAGCTGATTTCGATTCCGCGCGCGTTTTGGCGTTGCGCCGAGCGGCCCGTGATGGAGCTTTCAGTGTAGATTTTTGAGGAGTTTTTGACTTCAATTTCCAGCCAATCTTCCCAAACGGCGCCGCTTGCGATCATCGAAGCCTCTTGCATCTTGGCTTCGAATTCGCGCCGGAGCTTTTCCAGGTCCGACCCTTCGAACTTTTCTTTCGGAAAATCAGGCGACGTCACCGTGAAGCGAACGCCAGCCCCGCCCTCGACGATCATGTGAACGCGCGCCGTATACTGCGGATCCTTGGAGAACACGGAGGAGAATGTCCATTCGTCGATCAGCTTGCCCGCCGCGACGCGCGTGTTCGCTTGGCGAAGGTGTCCGGTCGAGTCGTCGTAAGGCATCATGGAATTCTCCTGGGTTTTTGTGGATGGGTCCATTCTATCATCAGGCCCCGCGTGCGGCAATGCGCTCGCCATCCCTCAAGAGTTTCCTCGCCACAGGCCGGGAAAATGATCCTGCGGGCAAAAAAACCTAAAAATCGATGGCTTTCAGCGTTTTCAGCGCTTTTTTGTCTGCTTGAACGCGTTGAGAGCCGAGCACGGGTCTTTCAAAGGCGTTTTGGCGCCGAAAGGGGGGCTGATGCCTTGCGCGGCTGCGCATGGGGGCTTTCAGTGGCGCTCTCCACCTCGCCGCGCAGGGCCGCCCTTTCCCACATCGCGGTCCATTGCGGCAAATGCGCGTTCTTTTCCCGCGCGAGCGCCAGCCCCTCAGCCAGCTCTGACTCGATCCACGCGGACAGCCCGACGGTTTGGTCGGCGATTTCCCAACGGCCCTCTGTTAGGGCTTTGCGGGTGATTTGGTGAAATTTGGCGCTGGCTCGCGCCGATGAGACGGGGCCAGCAGCCTCGCACAGTCGCGTCAAGTGAGGGATTGCGCTCCATATTCGTTGGCGGCACACAAAGTCGAAAATGTCGGTTTTTATTTTTTTGCGCCATTCAGGCCCGTGCATGTCCGTGGCCAACAAAAACAAGTCGGCCCCCAGTTCAACAAAAACGCCAAACAAATCCGGCCGTCCGGCCAGCGCCGCCGTCATGCACAACGATTCTCCCAGAATGTCTGTCCCGTCCAAAACCTTTGCTCTTTGAGCGACGGGCATGGCGACAAGCGCCGCGCGGATGTCCTCGTTCGATACGTTGTTTTTGATCAGAGCGACCACTGAGTCGAAATCCGGATCGTGAATCGACCAGCGCATCAAATATTCGGGCGGCTCGGCTTCGGACTTTCCTTGTTTTTTTCGCGAAGTTTTGAATGCGCCGTCGGCGAGGCGTGCCTCTGGGCTCGCGTTGCTGAACAAGGATTTCGCCCAACGCGTGAGTTTATTGGCCATGGCGCCGCCCCTTTCGTTGTGGCGGATGCCAGAGGCCAAACATCGGTGTTTTTTGGAAAAGCATGGCACGCCTGGGTTTCTGTGGGAGTTGCCCTATTTTACCTTAACTTTTGAGCGGTCCGCCGAAAATCACAATCGGTTCGCTTTTCTGGGCAATTCGGACCTGGCGGGCGCGTTCTTGCTCGCCGGCTGAGCGGTGTCGATTTTTTCGGCCGCGGCTGTTTGAACACCGGTTTGAACGCCGATCAACTCAATGGCTTCTTGCAGCGCTTTAGCGCGCTCAATTGCGCTTTGGATCAACGCCTCGTTGATTTCGCCGCGAGCGCCCGACTCTTTTCCGTATTCGCGCCATTTTTCCCGAGCCTCTTGGAATTCCCGGCTCAATCCGGCTTTGACGCGAGGATCGAAGGGGCATCTCAAAAAAAGCTCTGCCGCGTCTGGCGCGTCTCCGTGCGCGAGCATTTCGAGCGCTCTTTTTTGGGCGGCTTCGGGGCCTTGTTTTTCAATGACGGCCATGCGGGCGGCTCCCACGGTGTCGGTTGCGCGCTCCAAAACCGCGACCAACCGACTTTCGCCCATGTTTTTAAGCTGGTCGGCCAATCGCGCAAACGCGCTGATTTTTGCGGCTTTCCCGACCATCCGCAGTCCACCACCCACGCCGTCTGCCACCGCCAAAATCCCCACGACCTTCACGCCCATAGTCGTCCAGGCCCTAGCTTCTTTGAAGCTAGGGCGATTTTTCTCGGCCTTGGTTTTTCTTGGTTTTTTTGCGGATTCACTTTTTTCAACGCCAACAGACGCCCCGAGCGTCAGCGACGGGCGAGCGATTTCTCGCGCAATTTCCCGCCAGTCATGCCGAGGCAAATCGGCTAAATTTTCAACAGTCATCGTTTGCCAAGAGCCGGCTCGCGCGGCCCCTTCCTATAGACGAGGAGTCTTTCGTTGTGGAAGGGCTTCCTGCGCCCCGTCTTTTTTCATGGATGGCGTTTTTTCCGCATCGCGCACCACGACCTGCAATTCTTGCTGTTGCGCCGCGGCCTCCGCCGCCTCGGCGAGATTCGGCGCGTATTTCTTGGCGATGGCCAACGCCACTTGCATCGCAATTTTGGCGCCGGCTCCTCGCGCCATCATCTCCACGCATTCCCACATTTCGGTGTCGATGGCCAGGGCCATGGCGGTGAGCCCTTGCTTTTGCTTGATGGATATGTCCGACACGGGGCCCAGCATTCCGACCACTTCTTCGAAGTCGGAGAGAATCGCCGCCATCAATGGCGTGATTCCGCTGTTGTCTTGCGCGTTGGCGTTGGCTCCCGCTTTGAGGAGGGCCGCCACTCGATCCTCCCGCCCAGATGACGCGGCGGCGTGCAACGGAGTGCTGTTTGAGCGGCTCCGAGCGTTCAGGTCAGAGCAGGCCAATAATTCTTTGAAAAATTCTGGGCTTTTGTCCGATTCGGTTGTAACCCACAGCGCAGTCAACCCAGCGCTATTCTTTCGGTTCACATCGTAGCCACTGTTCAGCAACACGCGCAAGCATGAAACGCTTCCGCTTTTGGCCGCCAAGTGAGCAAACGGCACGCTATCATCTCCTTTGGGAATTTTGTCCAGACTCGGCAGCGGCCATTTTCTTCCGATCGCGGACAATGCTTTTTCATTTCCGGCAAGAATCGCCGTTTTCGCCAATTGACGCCAGTCTTCTTTTTTGACCTTCAATTTCTCGACGTCAATTGCCTCTAGGAGCAAGTCGAGGCCGCCGTTTTGGTCCAAAAAACGTTGCTCCTCCATTCGCCCAATTACCTCGCGCCTTTTTTCTGGGCTTTGAGACTCCCACGCGCTCGGCACGGCCAGCAGCGCCTTGACGTGCGCCGGCGAGTTTCCGGCCGCGCTTTTGAAGGCCGCCGCGCACGCCGAAACAGCCATTTTCAGGGCGGAGTTCGAAGCCAGCGCCCGGGCCAATTCTTCCAGGCATTTTGGCGAGGCGTCTTGCGCCGCGGCATTCAAGGCGCTGCTTTTGGTCCCGGCCCGGTCCGTTGGGTCAGCCCCTTCCGCTAGCGCCTTTTTCAACGCAGAAAGATCATCTTTTTTGATCGCGGCGTGCATCTTTGCGTTCGCGCGAGCGAGAGACGACGCGCTCGATTTTGGCCCCGGGGCCGCGAGCGCGCCTTCTGTCTCACAGACAGAGGACTTTTGAATGGTCTTTTTCTCGGCGGGTCTTGCGCGCGGCGCAAGGGCATTTTGAACGAAGACATGGGGTTGAATCGGCATGGCGACAAATCCGGCGACTAAATTTTCGAAGCTCTATTGTCTCACACCTAGAGCCTGTGGACGCGCTGACGGCCTTTCACAGGACGAAAGGAAGCCCTTTGCGCGCAGCGAGTGTTTTGGCCCTGCCCGGCGCTCAACGCTTGGCGGCTTTGGTCTCATATTCGACGAGAGCCAGGCCCTGTCCTCGCTTCCAATCCGGGTTTTTCGCCCTTGTTGTTTGTCCCCGCGACCAAATCGTCCACCCGCTGGATTTCCAAAGATATGGCTTTGGCCTCTTCGCGCGCAGCGGATTTTGGGAGTTTTTCGCGCCCCAAAATCGCTAAAGCGCGCTCTCGGTCTCCGTTTTCTGACAAGGCCGACAACAAATCGATCGCGGCCCACTTTTCAGGGCTTGGCGCGTTCATCAGCCCGATGCTCGCAGCGGTTTCTCCGCCCCATGAGCGCTGATCAATTTCGAAATTGACGCCAATGCAGCGACCGCTTTCACATGCGGTTTGTCGTGCTCCATGATTCGCATGAGCGCCGTGCGGCCATTGTCGTCTCGGAGACCCGGGTCCGAGAACGCGCCGATCAAAAGAATCATTTCCGCGCACTCCTCGGCCGATGGCTTCGAATTGGCCGAATATCCCGCTTGCGCTTTCAACGCGGCCAGCGCCAAATAGTTGACGCTGCCGCTTCGTTGCGTGGCATGCGCTGATTTTGGAGCCAATCGCCGAACGCATTCGACGCTGCCCGCTTGAATGGCCTGCGCCAACGCGGTGCGGCCAGCGCGGTCCTTTGCCTCTGGGTCGCTCAATGGGAGCAATGTTTCCACGGACTGGGGATCGCCAGCCGCCGCCGCGCACATCAACGCCGTTTTGCCGTCCTTGTTCGCCATTTTTGCGTCGGAAATCGGCGCCAAAATTTGCACGCAATCAGCGCGGCCGCGGCTGGCGGCGATCAACAAAAGCGTTTGTCCGCCGGAATTGACTGCATGAGTGTCCGCGCCTTTTTCCAGCGCGGCCTTCAATGCGTCAAACTGTCCGAAATGCGCAGCGGTGAAGGCTGCGTAGAACAGCTGCTCAGGGTCCAGGTTCGCGAAATTTTCGCCCGTCATCGAGAGGCTGCTCATAGTCTTCCCGTCGCGCGAATTTTCTGGATGCGGATAGGGTCTCCTGCAACTTCCGCCGTCCCGCCCGGGAGGCTTTCGCTTTCAGCTTCGTCCATTGCGGCCCGAAGCGCCTGGGACTCTTTTTTTGCTCGGATTTTTGAGCCCCACATCCACCCTGGGCAAGCCGTGTCAAGCTCTACCAGGGCGGCTTTCGTATCTTTGGCTCGTTCGGCCACGCGCTCGGCGAACAAAAAAGCCCATTCAACCAGATCTTTTGCGCGTTTTGAATGCGCGACCGGAATAAAATTCATGGACATGACTTGAATTTCCGGTGGCAGCTCTGCTCTTTTTGTTCCGCCCGCGGACTGGGCGGCTTTGATTTGAGCCATCCCATCATCATAGGCTTTCGCCTTCGCGGAGTCTTTTTCTCTGATTTTCCAACGTTGCCCGGCGTAGTGAATCAGAAAGCAATCGGGCAATTCCATCACATATATTCGACGCTGGACGGCCCTGACTGTCGCCACTCCATGGCCTTTTCCAAACAAAGCGCCAAGGTCCTTGTGGCGCATATGAGCTGCAATCCAATCATCCATTTCGAAGCCGTTTCCCGCATAGGGATCCCTTGCCGTGGCTTGCGGCAAGACACGCCCCCAATTAAAAGATTGCCCAATGGTTCCTCGCGTCCATGGTTCGCTGTTTTTTGAAGGCAATCCATCCAGCGCCGCTTTGTTCGCGGGCTTCCATTCGACGCCTGGCGACACCGTGGCGGCGGTTGGCGTTGAATGCGAAGAATTGGGCTGTGGAATCATCTGAAAGACCGAAAAAATGAAGAGCAAACGCTCGATGCGTCATTTTACTCTTTTTTCCACAAGGCCAATCGCTTTTGTGCATTTTCTTGCGTCGGTGCCTGCGCAGCGTCTAGGCCCAGCCTTTCTGCTTTTTTGACAACTCGCCCGCGCGCGCCAAGCCATGCGCGCAGGGCCAATCTGACGTTCAATCGAGCGCCAGTTCCATCACTGCGCAATCACTGCGCGGCGTAGTCTTCGCGCGCGGGTTCGACGTCCACGACGCCTGCGACTCTTTTGACCTCAATCAACCGATTCGGGTCCAAACTCACGACGATGGTGCCCACGGCTTCTTGCGAAGCCTGAAGGGTGGCGCCGGCGTCTTCGACCGCGCTGACAATTTCGTCGAAGGGGATTTCTGAATCGTCGACGGACACGATATAGTCGTTCATGGCGGACCTTTTTTGTTGCTTGTGCGGTGAATTCGTGCGGCATTCTTCTTGCCGCTCCGTGATTCCGCAAACCTACATCGGCTTTTTTGCGATTGCAAGCCCCGCTCGGCCTGACGAATATTTACGCATTCGAAAATATGCCTCGCCCAGCAGATTCCCGAGCCTCAAAACGCTCTGGCGCAGCGCCTTTCTTTGCGCTAAACTGCAGGCTCTGCGCATTGCGCTATTTTGTCCCTTTCGCAATCGCCTTTTTAGACTCACGCCGCCATGCCGCAGCCTTTTCATTCCTTGAACACGCCTGGCCACACCGCCGTGCGATCGGCCGGCATCGAGGCTAAGATCAAGCGCGCCTATGAATTGGTCGATCAGGATGACGCGGCCAAGCTCGGACAACTCTTGAAGGGCTGGCCGCGATGGGCTCAGGACACGCAGATCACAAATTGGGGCGGCTCCGACACCCTTCTGTCTCACGCTGTGCCACATCGGGCAAAATGCGTGGCGTTGCTGGTTGAAAAATGGGATGAGGCGGCCTTTCCGGAAGAGCCCTCTTTTCATCGCAACACATTGTTGATGTCCGCGGCCATGAACGACGCGCCTGATGTTTTGCGCCTGTTGTTGCCCAAGAGCGACGTCAACGCCAAAAACTCCACCCATGACACCGCCTTGATGCTCGCCGCCGGCAACAGCAGCGCTGACTGCGTCGAAATTCTCTTGGCGGCCGGGGCCAATCCCGATGCCTTCAACCAGGAGGGGCAGGACGCGCTGATGCGCGCGGCGACACACCATCATTCGCAGGCGAGCTTGCGGGCGCTTTTGAAAGCGGCTAACCCCCGCAGAATTGACGCCCACGGCAAAAACGCCCTCATGCTGGCGATCGACTACGGCGTTTTGCACGCCGTCCAAGCCCTGATTCCGGTGTCTGATTTGTCTCTTCGGCTTCGGGTTTATCAGGGCCCCTTCCAGAGAGCCACCTCAGACACAGCCGTCTCGCACGCGCTGCGCGTCGCCAAGGCTCATTCCAGACAACCCGAATGCATGGCCATCCTGGACGAGCTTTTGGCTGTCTCTTCCCCTGCGAAACGCAAAGAAATCATCGCAAAAGCGGGCGGCGTGGACTTTCTTCCTCAATGCGCGGCGCTGCAGGAGGCCGCGGATCTCGCGAAAGCGGTTCGCGCGGGCTCCCGCTCTAAAACGACCCGGCCCATGACGAGCAGCCAGGCGGCCAAAAGCGCGCTCAACGGGTCGCCCGGCGAGAACGCAGACGCGACGGCCAAGCCGAAGCGCTCTCAACGCCTTTGATTTCGTTGGCTCTGGGCCCAATGTCCCGATTCGCTCTCAAAGCCTCTTTTGGCGGACCGCTGCTTGCTCAGTCGCGGCCATCCCTTGCCCCGCGCCTTGGTTTCGCAACACGGGGGCGTCGGCGGATTCCATGATGCTTTTCAATCCACGAGCCTCCCAGGCCGCCCAGTCTTCCGGACTGAGAACGCCGCGGGCCAATGCCTCCAAACTGGTGAAATCGATCGTTTTCGCCGTCGCGAATTCGTGCGCCCAAAATGACCATGACCACCGGCACGAATCGACGTCATCGGCGAACATGTAGGTGGCCACGGTTTCTTCTTCAAAGCCGTTTTGGCGGATGTCCTCTGCCATTCGCTTCCGGACGATTTGCTCCAACGGCCCCCCGCCTTCGTTTTTCAGAAAAAACGACAATTCGTCCAGGTCCATCTCCATGTCGCCCGGCTGGCTCGGCACGGAGCAGGACTCTCGGTCCTCATTCCACTCGATCTGAAACGCCTTCACGAATGGATATCCCTTTTTCAAGGCCCACACCTCTTGGACGATTAGCCATTTTTTGCGCAACTCCATCATTCGCTCTTGCTCTTGGATCAACGCCCAGGCTTTTTCCGTCGCGCCTTCCTCAAAGACGGTTGAGTCCAGGGCCTCGAAAAAGCCCGTTCTCTCTTCGCCGACCGTCGACGTCTTTTTGCTTTTTTGAGTTATTGGCATGCCAGGCCTCAGAAAAAATCAAAGAAACCGCGCGAATTCCAGCGCAGATTGCCGATTGAATAACATTCAAAAACCCTTGGGGCCGCGGGCTTTGGCCGCGGCTCGAGCTCCCGCAAGCAACTCGGCTGCGCGTTGCGTCGCCGCTTCGCGGCCGTTGCGGGCTGGCGGCAGGGGACGAAGGCGTTTCGGCTCCGCATTCACGGGCGCCGCGTCGGTCTGCGCCGTGGAGACGCTGTTTGACGAGGTTTGGCTTGGAACAATGCGGGGCATGGCCGCTCCTTGAATTGGAAATGCAGGTTGAGTGGACACATTATCGCTCGACGGCCTGCAAGACACAAGGCAAACGCGCGAGTGCGAGCAAAAACCCAACGCGCGCCTCGATTCTCCTTGCGCTTCGCGCGGCTCCATCGGCGAAAAACGACGCAAGCCGCATTTCCCTTCGCCGATCAGCGATCAGCGCCTAAATTCGGCGCGCCGACGCCGCGATCGCATTGGACGGCCCTTGCGCGCTTTCGCCGCCATTCGCCTCGGCGGACCGCGCCACGACTCGCGACAACTCCCGTGATTCCTGAATCGCCGCGAATCGGGGCATGCGCTCTCGGCCTTGCGGCCCTTGTCGCTTGAAAACGGCCAAAGCGGCCTCCTCTTCGGCGAACACCGCGAATCGATCCAGCATGTTCCAGGAAATTCCTTCGTGCTCGGGGCTTTTCGTCAACGCGAACGCGCAGGGGCCCTGCTTTTGCTTTTGAAGCTCCGGCAACGCTTCCCAAATCACTTCGGCGGATCCATCGGATCCTGCGCGCGCCGCAAGCGTCAAGGCCGTATGCCCCTCAACGTCCGTTTTTGACGGGTCGCTCGCCTCCAAAAGGATTTGGACGTTTTCCCAAGCGAACTCGTCTCCATTCATGGCCGCGAGCATCAAGGCGTCGCGCCCATTGTGCGTTGTGGCTTGCGCAGCGTCGCTCAAGGGGGCCAACAACGCCACGGCCTCTCGGCTGGCGGCGCTGGCGGCATACATCAAGGCGGAGTATCCGGCGTGATCGACCGCCAGGGGGTTGGCCCCCGCTTGCAGGACTCGCTCAATCAGGGGCTCTTCGGCGAGCGCCGCGGCCATCATTAACGGCGTTCCGCCATTCAAATCCATGGCGTTCGCGTCGCTCCATGGCAAAAGGGCGTCAAACCCCGCGACCGTCCCGTAGCTCACGGCGTGGTGCAGCAACGTCCAGCCCTTCTCGTCGACCGCGCGGCCCATTTCCGGGAATGCCTTCATCGTCGTTTCGGCGCTGAAAGCGTCGCCTGAGGCGAGGGCGGCGAGGACGGCTTCGAAAACAGTGGTTTCGTTCATGGGTGGCCAGGGAGAAGGAATGGAGTTGAAGGGATGGAGTTGTTTGGCTAACGGGCTTCTGCTTGGCGTGGCCCGGGGGGTTGTCTGAGCCAGACCATTCTACCGCGCGCCGCTTGCGCCCGCAATTGCCCGGGACGCATGGCGCGGGCAATTGCGGGCGCGATAACCGATGGCTTTTTGGCGCGAATGTTCGCGCGCTCTGTTGTTTTCCGATTGCCTTTTTTCGCGGCCATTTGCCCCGCTTGGGCAAACATGAGAAAATGGCTCATTCCTTCATCGCTTCACGGACCCCTTCATGTCAGAATCCAGCCTCGCCGCGCGTTTCCCCTCTCCTGATTTGAGGGCGGCTCTTTCCGAGCTTCCCGCCGAGCAACGCGATTTCGCGCGCGCGCTGGCGGCTCTGGCTTTGGAGCGACGAGGCATCGAGTCTTTCTCGCCCATCGCCATGGGCCACGAGAACGCGCAGGCCAGCGCGGTTGGCGCGCCGGCCGCGCGGGCCGCCACCGAACGCGACGAAGCGCTGCTGCGCGACGCTGACGCGGCCCGCGCGGAAGACTCCGCTTGGTGCGCCCAAGAGGCCTTTCAGCGCAACCGGCCCGAAACCGCTCGTTTTTTTCTGGCGAATTTTGAATTCAAAGAGCGCCAAGAGCCCGAAAACGGCGCGGAAAATGGCGTGGGGGAAAACTCTGCGCTTCGCTCTGACAGCCGCTCGAGGCACGCCGCCGCTTTCACGGACATCGCGGCCGCGGCCCTTGAGAAAACAACTCTCGCCGATTGGATTGCCGCCCCCTCGGGCCAGGCGCCCGCTCTGTTGAATCTTGTCGGCCCCATTTGGGAGCGCTGCGACGCGGAAGAAACACTGGCGCACGCTCTTCACCACTTGGCTCGCGCCGCGGCCTTTGACCGACGCGACGGCAACGCCGCGCTCGCGGACCAAGCTCCCGCGGCTTTTGAGCGCGTGATCGCGTGGGCGTGGAAAAAACCGATTTCCGAGATGTCCGAGAGCGCCGTGCACCGCCTTTTGGCTCGCGGAGCCCAAGGCCCCGTCTTTTTCCTTCTTGAAAACGGGGCGCCCGTGGGCCTCAAGGCCTGGCAGGCGCTGGGGGGCTTCCAGTGCTTTGGCGTCGAGCGCCCCAACGCGGCCCAAAAGGCCGAGCAGGACGATTTGTTTGACGCCTTTGTCCGCGCGACGCGCCCGCAGGGTCAAAAGCCCTCCTATTTGAGCGACTTGTATGTGTCCGCGTTTTCCCGGGAGCACGACCGCTTTTTGAGCAAACTCATCGCGAAGTGGCCGCCGGCCCCTCGAGAGGCTTACGCGTTGCTGCATTTTTTCGCGAGGCATGAAACCACCATCGAAGACGGCGAAATGTTTCATTGGCAAAGCGCGCACGTGGCCGATTATGGCGAATATCGCGGGCCTGACGATTGGCTGATCGACCGATTGGCTCACATTGAAGCCTTTGATCTGCCCGCCCATAACGCCATGGGTTTTCTGTTTGAGACGGCGATTGACCATAACGCCGAAAAGACCGCCGCCACGCTGCTGGGCTTGGGCGCGCCGGCCGCAGGCTTCGCGGGCTCGGGCCTTCCCTTGGCCGAGCACCTTCGGCGCGAGAAATGGGCCCTGGCCGAAGAGCTCGCCGCGCGCGGCGGATGGGGCCCGGACGGCGAACAACGGATTCTTGCCATGAAGTTTGGCCCTCAGTCGCAAAGGGGCGCCGATTTCGCCAAAGGCGGTTGGGGCGGACGGGCGCGAGCGAGTTTTGACGCGCGCGAATTGGCCCGCGAAGTGAACGCCATGGAGGCCGCGGCTGACTCCTCGGCCAGTGAAGAGGCGCCCGATGGCGCAAGCTCCAAGCCGGCCCTTCGCCTCTGAGGGGGTTTTGCGCTCCGTGGTCCGTCAAAGGCGGGGCGATTTGCGACGCGAAGCCGAAATGGACGGGGAAGGCGTTCCGTCAGCCGCCTCCGGGGAGCTGGTGGCCATTGAGCCCATGCCGCTTGCGGACGCGGCGCTTTCCCGCATGGCCCCCCGGATAGCCGCAGCCTCCACATAAACCCCCCAAGCGGGCATAAACGGCGCGACGTCCTTCGTGAACGCCGGCCCGCAGGGCTCGCCGAGCGCGTCCGCCAAAATTGGAAACCCGAGCCGCAACTTTTTTGCCAATGCGTCAGGGTCAATCGAAAGACCCCAACTCTCACCGCAACGGATGCCCAGCGTCAGCCCCGACGCCCATTCGGGCGCTGTTTCCCACGAAACCAGCACTTCCTTCGCCAACGGCGCAAGGCGCTCAGCGGCCTGCGGAGACACCGACAACAACGCCCCGAACAGGCACGACAGCTGCAGTGGCCGATTCTTTGCCGGCGACGCTTCCAGCAACGCCCGAGCCAGGGCCTCGGCGCGCGACGGCGCCGCGAGCTCCAAACTCTTTGCCCAACGCCCTATTTTCGGAGCGCTGTTGTTGTCGAACATGAAAAAATCAGTCTCATCCAGCTTTTTCAGCGATCCAAGCGCGCTTAAATCCCGCCAGACGCTTTTCCCCATTTGACTCAAAGCGCGGCGCGCGCGAGGCTTTTTTTCCTGCCCCTCGGACAGGGCGCCGGCGCACAATCCGCGCCAATTCGCCTCCGGCCCCAACGTGCCCTCCATTCTGAAAAATGGGTCAAAATTGGCCACGCACAACGCGCGAAGCGCTTCCGCAGGCGTGTTCGGCCCCATCACCAGAGCTTCATTCTCGGCTCGCCAATCGCTTGTGAATTTCATGGACGCCAAGGGCGCCCCGCTCTCGCAGAGCGCGATCCAGGGCCCCCAATCGCCCTCCTCCGCGCATTCTAGCGCAATGTCGACATTCAGCTCCATTCGGTGCTCCGAGGCGAATCGGGCGCTTTTGGCGAAAGCCGCGGGATTGTTCAACGCTCGTTGCTTCAAAGCCTCGGCTTTGTCAGACATCGGCGTTGGGCCGAAAAACGGAGAGAACCGAGCCGCCGCGCGTTGGGCGATTTGCTCAAAGGCGAGCAGAGAAACGGTGGCGGCTGAGGTCATGGGCAGGGGGCACAATTGAGTGAGGGGGCGTGTCTTTTCTGTTGCGCCTTCATTTTCCGGCAATCGCCCCTGCGGCGTCAAGCGGCGCACGGCGTTTGGCCCCCTCTTCCGCCGGCTGGCGGCTTTCGCGCAATGCGTCGTCTATATTCTCTCGCAAGGCCTTCCCCCCTATGGCCTTGCGGCCGCCTCGCATGTTAAAATGGGGGCATTCGCCAGTCCCCGCAACCGCCGCGCGCCCTGTCCCTTTTGAGCTCGCGAACGAAACACGCCCATGCCGACCTTGCCCCACGCTCCCATTGACGACCCTGACGCGGCTCTCGCGCGATCCTCCGAGCCTCTCGGGCCGCGGGTTGCGGAGGCGACGCAGGCGCCGCTTCCCGCCGTTTTGGAGCAACTGCTCTCGCGCGCACTGCTGGATTCGGTGGACGAGCGGGGCCGCACGCCCATGATTCGAGCGATCGACAATCGCCAACACGAGCTCGTGCGATTTTTGTCCACGCGCGTCGACCCCTTTTTTCTCACCAAAAAACACGATCACGCCCGAGAAACCGCTCTCATGCATGCGGCGGGGGCCGATGGCGACTTGGAATCGGTGAAAATCCTTTTGGAAACGGCCGCTGACCCGTTCGCCCTCGCCCAATTTTCGTTTCTAGATCAATTGCCCGCCATTTTCGACGCAGCCCGCGGCTCGGCCCCCGACAGCGTCGAGCGCGTGCGGGCTCTTCTTCCGTTTTCCGACCCAGACAATTTTTTTGGAGACAACGCCGCCAGCCAAGAACTCACGCCCCTGATGTTCGCGGCGTCCACCGGCACGCTCGAGACCGTGGAGTTTTTGTTGGGCGCGACGGACGCCAACGCCTTTGTTTGGCGCAATGGCGGCCCTCTTCGGAGCGCGGCGCGGCGCGCCAACGACGACCCTGAAAAACTTCCTGTTTTGCGCCGTTTGCTCGCGGAGCCCGGCTTGTGCGTCCTGACGAGCCCAGACGAATTTGATGGGCATCAATTTCACAACTGCGCCCCATTGGCTCAGGCCATCCAACGGCACGACCTTGAGGCCGTTCGGCTTTTGCTGCCGCGGTGCCCTCCGGACGCCCTCACGCAGCGCGGCGGGAGCTCCGTGATCACGCTCGCGTTGAGCGCCCCTCCCGAAATGATGGAGCTTTTGGCTCCTTTGTGCGACAAGGCGTTCATTTTCGCGAACCCCAACTCATCGAACCAGGGCGGCCACGCGCTGTCGCTCTTCCAGCAAGCGTTGCGAATCCCTGAGACGGCAGACGTTTTGGGGGCGGCGTTGATCGAGCGCGGCCTGTTTTCCGAGATGGACCGCAAATCCCTCGCGGACTTTCAGAGCGATCAGGCGTATCGGCTCCGTGGCCGAGCGCCCAGCGCCGCGAAGGCCTTTCCCAGAATTCGGGCCGCAGACGAGGCGCGCGCCTTGCGCGAGGCCCTATTGGAGCAGCGACAAGGGTTGGCGCAAAGCGCTCCGGCCTCGCCAGGCGGCGAAATGCCCGCTTCGAAGGGGCCACGCGACGACGCGGGCTCCTCTCCTCGAAGGATTTGACCCGCCAGCCCCTAAACGGACGCCTCTGCGCAACCATTGAGAATTCTCCGGCAGCCTTCCGGCCCCCGTTTTGTTTTTCGAATCCCTCCTCACCGCCACCTTCACCACGTCCAGACGCGCCATGACACCGACATCGAACACCGCCGCCACCGCCCCGCTCAACCCGTTGGAGCTCGACGCCCGCATCCGGGCCGAGCGTGAGCGAGAAGCCGCGGTGGCGGCCGAACAAACCGTTTTTGAGGCTCTGGGCGAAACCGAGCTTCGACGCCTCGCCGCCGAGCAGCAGGCCGATTTGCGCGCGTTGCGCGCCGAAATCGAGCGCGCGGCCGCCCAATTGGCTCACGAGCAAGAAAAGCTCGCTCACGCGGCGGGGCTGATCGACAAACTGCGCGCCTCCGCTCTTTTGCGCCCCGCGGATGACGACACCCTGTCCCTTCTGCACCAAGCGGTGATCGCCAACGAGCCCGATCTTGTTCGCCTTTTTGCTCCGGGCAGCGACCTGGAGCGCACCGCTGGCGACGCGGCGGAAGACACGCCCTTGCGCCGGGCCGTTCGCGAAGGGCACGCCGAATGCGTTCGCGTTCTTTTGGAAATGGACCCCGACCCAGTGGCCGCGGTGAATTCTTCTCGGCCAGAGAGCCGATCGGCCTTTTTCCTTGCGATTCAGAATCCCGAAATCTTGTCGTTGATTCTTCCGCACGCGAACTTGGCGAGCCGCTATCACGCCATGGAGGGCCTTTCGGTCACGCCGCTGCGAGCGGCGCTTGTGAAACCTGAAAGCCTCGCCCTCCTCTTGCCGCGCGTGGACGTCAACGAGGCATTTCTCCCGGGCGCGGACAACTCTCCGACCGCGCTCTCCACCGCGGCGGAAGAAGGCTACCTTGAGTCCTTTCGCATTCTCTTGCGAGCCCCCGGAATTCTGTTGGACCGAGACGCCCGCGCAGGCGTCTTTGCGCCGCCATCCGCCATGGCCGCCGCGCTCACTCGCGATCGCGCGGACATCGTGAAGGAGCTTCTGCCCCTGACCGACATTTCGCGCCCCGTTCCAGGGCTTGGCGGCGACACGCCCCTGATCCTCGCCGCCGCCCGTCAAGCAAACAACTGCTTTTCCCTTTTGCTTGAAAAAGCGCGGTTTGAATTGGATTTTTCATCTTCGGAAACACGCAAGCAAAACCAGGAAACTTTTGCGTATTTGACAACCGGCGGCGTCGCCAAAACCAAAATTTGTTGGCCCGCGTTGGACGCCTTTTGCGCTTGCTTGGACGACAAGGGTGAATTCGGCCCTGAGCGACGCGAAACGCTTTCGCGAGCGACGCGCGAGCGAGGCTACAAAATCATTGACGTTTTGCCTCAAATGGCCGCCCGCGAAGAAGCTCTGGCATTGCGCGCGACCCTGGCCGAGGCCCAATCCAAGGCCGCTGATTTGGCCTCGGCGGAAAGCCCCATGGATATTCCCGCCAAGAAATCAGCTCCGCGCCTCTGAGCGGACCTTCACAGGCGCTTCACTGCTTTTTCGCGCCTTTTCTCCACGATCAAAGCGTCGTCCATTGACTCCGCCACGACCGTCAGAAGCAACGCTCTCTCTTGCTTTGCTAGGGCTTGCGCCTCTTGATCAGCGATTTCCTCCTCCAAACGGACCTTTTCAGGACTGTTTCGCTCCTCTTCAACGCTGTTTCGAATGACCATCGCCAGGCCAAAAGCCGGCACACCGCAAATCACAAGGAAGAACCAATGCCCCTGTGCCCACCAGGCCGACAATTCATGCCATTTTTCAATCAGTGAAAGAGGACCCTGAATCTCGTTTTTGCCCCTCATCCAACGAGCCCAGGCTAAAGACGCAAACCCCGCGAAAAAAAACACAGCAAGGGGGCTAAATTTTTTTGCCCAGAACTTGAAACGAAGCCAATTGGCTTGGCGGCTGATTTTCCAACGCTTTTTCTGGTTGCCCATGGCACGTTCCCTTTTTGCTCCACGAGCCTCTCGGGAGGCGGTGTCGGTGGATCGACGATTTTCAAAAAACAAGACCGATTTTAGCGCCGTTTTCTTCGCGGCAGTGAATTCTCGCGGGCGTGCTTGGTTTTTTGCGGCTGCGACGCTTGAGCGAGGAAGGAAAATTCCGCCCGAGCGACGCGGCCTCGCAGCGAGCGAACGGAGTGGCGCTCTTGCGCCCGACGCGGTAAAATGGATGCATGGCAGGCGCGCAAACGTTATTGGCGCAGGCTTTCCCCGAGCCCGGCCCTCTCATGCTTTTGCTTCACAGCCTCTTTTCCCTCTCTTTTTGGTTATTCCCATGACGCCTGGCGCTCCTGACAATGCCTCCTCCGCCCAACTCGGCGAATCCGGGGCTTCTGCCGCGCCTGCGCCCAACGCTTCTTCCAGTCCCAAAAATCGTTCGTTCGACGGGCTGCCCGCGGACATCCGCAAACAGCTTTTCACGGCGAAGCTGCACGGCGCGGTGCACGCGGACAACCCTGATTTGATATTCCCTTTCTTGGACGCCGGCGCCGACCCTCTGTTGCCCATGGGCGACATGGGCGTCTCCGCTGTGGACCTGGCCGCGGACACCGGCAGCGCCGCCTGCCTGGCGTTGCTGCTTGAACGAGCGGATTTGCGCGCGCAATCCGCGTGTTGGGACCAAGAGGCCGTCGAATCGGGCGTGAAACATCCAAAAATCAGCCGCAACGCCATGCGCATGACGCCTTTGATGCTGGCGGCCAAAAGCGGACACGCCGAATGCGTCGCGCTTTTGCTTCCCCATTCGCGGCTGAATGACCGCATGAGCAAAAGCAGCACAACGTTCCCTTGCGCCACCGCGTTCATGCTCGCCGCGTGGTTTCAGCGCCCAGAATGCGTCGCAACGCTTGCCCGCGCATCGACGCCCGAGCAAATCAACGCGACGGACAACCACGGGCGCACCGCTTTGATGATGGCCGCCAAGGAAGGCGACGCGAAAGAGGTCGGAACGCTGCGCGCGTTGTTGGCGCATGGAGCCAATCCTTGGCTGGCCGACAAAGACGGCAAAACGGCGTTTGACCTGGCCGCGGCCCGCAACCGCTTCACTCATGTCGCTTTTTTGATTGCCGAAACCGCCAAAGACCCGGCGAACGCGCCCTTTCTTGCGCGCGTTTTGGAGGGCGCTTTGGCTCTGAATTCCGCCTTCCAGGACTGGTCCATGATTGAGAGCTTTCTGCCGGCCGTGGGCGCAGAATTGCAGCCGATTCTCGCGGCCCACAAAGCCATTTGGCCTTTCATGCCCAAATTGGCCGCGGCGCAAGAGGCGTGGGAGTTGTCGCAAACCCTGGCCCAGGCCGACCTCGATGCTCCCGCGGAATCCACCGGCCCGGCGTCCGCGCGACGTCCGGCTCGCGCGCTCTGACGCAACCCGCCCGCAGTCTGTTTTCGCCTGTTTTCAAGGAGCTTTCATGTCCATCGCCTCTCCTCGCGACCGCCTGTTGGGACGCTTGCGCGTGGCGCTGTGCGAGCCGCGCGTGACGCCTGAGGCCATTCGCGGCCTTTTGCCCGCGTGCCCCTTGTCGCCACCCGCGGCCGACTGGCAAGAGCTTGTCGTCAGCGTCATCGAACAGGACCGCGCAGACATCCTTGCCCTTCTTTTGCCGCACGTCGACATGTCCTGCGACGCCGACAAAAAAGGAAAGACACTTTTGATGGCCGCGGCCTCTTTGGCCTTTCCTGATTGCGTGCAACTTCTTCTTCCCCTTTCCGAGCCCTTGCGCTCTCAACCAGGAAATGGAGAAACCGCCTTGTCGCTAGCCGCAGGACACGAAAACAAAGACCCAAACCCGACGCGCAAAGAGCAAGACGTGGAACGCTGCATCAGCCTTCTTTTGCCCGTCTCCAACGTCAACTGGGAACTCGAGGACGATTTCACGGCACTGGACGCCGCCGTCGAGGCGAACAAGCCAGGGCGAGCTGTTTTGTTGGCCGTGGCTCCCTACCTGTATGCAGAAATCCTTGAATCCGCCTTTGGTTTCGCGGACGCTCACCACCATTGGGCTTGTTTGGATGCCTTGGCTGAATTTGTGAACCCGGCGCTGGCGGAGGAGGCTTTTTCGCGCCAAGGCGAATTTATGCCGATTTATTGCGCCAAAAAAGATGCGAAAGCCCTTGAAGCTATCGTTTTTTCCTCTCGCGACGACTTGTGGGACTCCTCCAACGATGTGGCTGCTTTGGAAAAGCGAGAAGAACTCCGCCCTGCTGTCAAGCGTCTTTGACACCGTTTCGTCGACGTCCCGCTTGCCATCGAATGCGCCGCAGTTCGGTTGCCTGAATGCGCCTCTGCGCTAACATAGGAAACCAATGCCCCGTTGGCTCAAAGACGTTTGGCCGCTCTTTTTGCCCCGCCGGCGGCGCTCGCTAGCTTCGCCGGAGATCCGGCTGCTGTGGACGAAATTGCCTCCATCGCTTCTGTTTTCTGATTTTCCACCACGGCGGCGAATTCGCGCGCTTCAAAATCAATGACGAATTTTGCCCTGAACTTCGCCGCCGCCTCTTCGGCCAACGGATCCTTGTCCATCAGCAACCCGCGGCTTTGTTCGGGCGTCATCCAAGACGCTATTTCTTGCACGGGGAATTCGGCCAGCAATTTTTCAAACCCCTCTTGCGTTTGAAAAAACGGGTCGCCTTTCCCAAAATGCCGAGGCTCCATGGGAGACTTCCCTTTTTCTTGAGCGTAGGCGAAAAAGCCGGCGATGTCGGCCAGCGCCACGGGAGCCACGCGGCGGGCTTGCTCCGGGTTCTTTTGCAAGGCGTCGAAAATCATCCAAAAATTTTCGCTTTTTGGCCAATCGCGAGGCCATTTTGCGCCCAAAAACTCTTTTCGATAGTCAAAGCACAACGACAACGCCGCGGCGCTCAACGCGCAGCGCGGCAAGGGTTCCTTGCGCTTCGCGAAAATATTGACCGTGGGAGGCGCCGCAGGCGGCGCTTCTCGCGCGCCATTGACGGTGTCCAGCGGCGCCCCCGCCCTTATCAATCGCTCAACTTGCTCAGGGCTTCCCTCTCTTGCGGCCAGCGTGAGGGCGTCGACGCCGTTTGCGTTGCGAGCTGCGACATCCGAAAGGGGAAACACCAAATTGAACGTCGCTTCGGCGCGTCTCCATGAGGCGTTCATCAGCAGGGTGTCGCCCTCATCAGACCGGAAGACGCGGATCAGCTCGCGAAGGGCTTTTTGCGTCTTCTTGTCTCGCAATCCCATTTCAAGCCGCTCGCAACCGCGTTGCAGGCTGGTTTCCGAGGGCAGCGAGCTTTGGGCGCTGAAAACGCCGCTGACGAGTTTTTTCGCGGCCTCCAAAACCGGCGCGGGAAATCGCTCTTCAAGGCTTTTTGGCTGCCCATCCCAGCGCAAAGCCGGGTTGATCGCTCGCTTGACCAGATTTGTGAAACTCATGGAATGCCGCCGTGTGTGCTTTCGGATTGTCTGCGCGGAGCAGAAGGCTCCATGGGCCGCGATTTCCACCCATGCTTTATTATCGGCGATTTGCCTTGCCTGCGCAACCAAGCCTTTTCGCGAGCGCCCGCGACGCTCGCGTTCTCAAATCCGTCGCGCCGTGATCTTTCTGGCGGTCGAGGCCAAAGGGCTTGCCGCCGTCTTCACGCTCGTTTTCATGAACGTTTTGGAAGCCGCGCCGGCATTGGCTTTCGGCGCCGCTTTTTTCGCCAGACGATGTTGCGCGTTGGCTGTCGCCACGATTCTTTTCAGCGCAATGGACTCGGCTTCCGCAATCCACTTTTTTCAAACACAAAAAGATTTTCCAAAGCGGTTTGTTGCGCCATTTCCTCATGCTGACGCAATGCCTGTTCGTTTTTGTCTTCGCATTGCGCGCGTGGCGCTCGCCGCCTCCGATCACAAAGCGCGAGGTTTTCGAGCTCCGCCGAGGGCATTCTTTTCAATCTCGCGCACCGCGTCGATTTTTGGGGCGTCCGCGTTGCGCGCCGAGAGCTTTTCCGCGATCGCCGCGGCGATTTCTTCCGCTTCTTTTTTTGCCGCCCATCGAGGCATTTTCGCGGCCCCCGCGACCCGGAACGCAATTTCCACAACCTCTGGCGGGCTGAACTCCCAGAGGCGATCCGCGCAACTCCATTGCCGTGAATCCACGGCGATTCGAAACGCGGTGAAGCCATTTTCGTCTGCATGCAGAGGGTCTGACACGGGCAACAACGCCAACACGCATTCCACGCTCCGCCCCGCGGCGTAATGCAAAGCGGTGTTTCCCTGCATGTCGGCCACGCGGGCGTCGCTGCGCGGCAAAAGAGCCCTCAACGATTCGAGGTCCGCGTTCTCCGCGGCGTGAAAGAGCGGATTCCAGCCCCGTTCTCCCAAAATATTTACGTCCGACACCGGCGCGAGCAATTTGACCAATTCTTGATGGCCCTCTAGCGTGGCGAGCGCCAAAGCGGTGAAGCCATCTGATCTTTGCGCGTCAATGTCGCTGACGGAAATGAGCATCCGCACAATTTCAGCGTTTTTGTTTCTGGTCGCGAGCGTCAGGGAGGTCTCTCCTCGCAAGCCTTTGGCTCGCGGATCGCACACGGCCAACGCCTCACGAACGCCGTCTTCGAATCCGGCTTGCGCCGCGACCATCAAACTCGTGCGGCCAAACTGATCGACGGCTTTCGGATTTTTCAACGCGCGCCGCAGGGCTTTCTTGTTTTCCTGGACCGCTTCAGACAAAGCCAAAGGCTTTGCCCCCCGTCCTTGCGTCAGCGAATCGGGCGATTCGGCGCTGGAACAGGGCGCAGGTTCCGAAAAGGCTTTCTTTTGCGGTTTCACAATGACCTCGGAGGGCGTCGCGCAGCGCGGGCATCCGGCGCGGCGGCTTCTGGATTCGCGCCCAATTCGCTTATCGCGATGCGTTTCTGGCCGCCCTCCGCGGAATTTTCAATAGGGCCATTTCTAGGCGTAAGCCCTGCCGCATCGCGCAAGGCGCGCGCCTCCAGGCGAGCCGCCCACTGCGGCATTTTTTCGGGGCCGCCCTTTTCGAACGCGGCTTCGGCGTCTTTTATCGGCGCGTGTTCCGCCAACAAATCCACGGCGCCCCAACGCTCGTGTTCAAGCGCCCAATCAAACGCGCTTTCCCCTATCTCATTCAAACAGCGCGGATCCGAATGCGGAAGAAGAAATTTTAGGCAAGCAGGGTCCTTGTTGAGCGCTGCCACCTGCAGGGGGTGCACGCGCCTGACGTTGGTCGCGCTTAGGTCGCTTCCCGACAAAATCATTCGCGCCGATTCGGCATTTCCCCGGGCCGCCGCATAATACAGGGCTGTGGCTCCGAACTTGTCGCTCAGCCGCAGACTTGAGAGCGGAGCAAGAATCCTCACAGACTCCGTGTCATCCTTTTGAGTGGCCCATATCACGGCGGTTTTGCCCTCGTCGTCGGCGGCGTCGATCTCGCTCACCGGCGCCAAAAAACGAATGCAGTCCGATGACTTCGCAAACGCCGCCCAAATCAAGGCAGTGTTGAGGCAAGCGTCGCGCGCATGCGGGTCAGACAAAGGCAACAGCGTCTCCACGCCTTGGGGGCAATCCGCCATAGCGGCGTTCATTAGGGGCGTGCGCCCCTTTTTATTCACCACGCGCGGATTTGCCCCATCCTCCAACGCAGCCAGAATGCCGTCGAAATCGCCAGTTTCAGAACTTTTCAACAACCGCTGGTTTGTATCGCTCAACGCTCCCCACGAGGCCGAAGACTGTTTTTCCGGCGTGTTGTTCGCGCTTTGAGGATTCGAGGGCTCTGTTGGGCTGGACGGCGAAGCGGCGGTGGTTTGTATGGCCATGACGAGCATCCGTTCAAAATCGTGCCCTCATTGTCCCACGGAGCGGCCTTTCGCGCAAATTGCGCGAATGCTCCACTCATCGAGCCCGCGGTCCCAGACGCGAATTTTTCCTCACAATGCCCCGGCGCGCGCGTATAATCGCTGAAACGAGGCGCGATTTTTCTTTCCCCCCGCCAATTCACGCAAGAAGACCCAGAGACTCTCCATGTCGCCCACTCCGCCGATCACTCGTTCGCCCGAGGCCTCAGGCGCTCCCGAACAGACCTTGTCCGCATTGGGCGCGCTGGCGGCTCAAATCAACCGGGCGGCCTTGCTCGCGGTGGAAGCGGAGCCGACGGCCCGCCCGGATGACGTGGCTCTGGCGCTCGCCAGCGGCTCGGCCCCCCGGCCGATTCCGCTCGCCGCGGCGTTGCTTGCTCATTTCACAGACCCGCTGGCAATGTCGGCGATCCCCGGCCTCTCCAACCAGGCATTGGCGACTCTGTTCCTGGTTTGCACGCACAATCAGGCGCCGAGTCGCCCCGAGCTGCGCGAAATCCTCGAAGCCGTTTGCGCCGTTGGGTTTTATCCGAATGAGCCCATCACCTCCAAAGGCTCGACGCCCTTGATGTGCGCGGTGTATGACAAAAACCGCGTCGCCGCCGACTGGCTGATTCCCGCCTCGGACTTGACTGTGGTCAACGGCGAGGGCTGCTCCGCTTTGATGATCGTGTGCCAAAGCCCCACGCCGGACATCGCTCTCATCAAAAAGCTTTTGCCCGGGAGCGATGCTCGCCAAATCTCCGCTCCGAGCCCCGACGCGCATGGCGAGCGGGGGCGCAGCGCATGGGACTCGCAAACCAAGGAGCGGCCGCTCGAGGACATTCACGCGCTGTTTGCCCAGCCTGACGCTCGCACCGCGCTGTGCATGCTGCACAACCTAAGCAATTTGCAAGACAACTCATCCACTTGCGCGGCCGCTGAATTGCTGCTTAGCCACTCCGATTTGTTTTTCCGCGACAGAAACGGCGACACCTTCATGGCGATCGCCGCCGACCATGTCGCTCGCGGGGGGTTTGACGAAGAGGGCGAAATCGCCGTCCGCCGTGTTTTTGGATCTGCCGCCGAGGCCACTCGCGCGGCGAATCCCACGAAGGCTCGAGCGGAGGCTGCGCGCATTGCCCGCGAAGCCCTTCTGCATCTGCGCTTCACCGTGGTCCACCGAGGCATTCACCAGGGCGCGAACGCCAAACGCAGCCTGCCGACGAAGCCCGCGGGCCTGATCGCGATGTTGTCGATTTTGGCGTCCGTTGGTTTGCTGACGCCCAAAGAGGAAAAAGAGGCGATTTCTTGGGCCAATATCCTGAAAATCGCGGTTCCAGCGCCGCTGTTGGCTCGCAAAGAAGCTCGTGTCCTGCGGGCGGTCATGGCGCGCTCGGCCCAACCCGCGCCCTCGTCCAGCGGCCCCCAAATCGCTACGCAATCGCTCTCTCCTCCGCCTGCCGCGGAGCTCGTGAAGGGGCCCGCGCGACTTTGATGTCCGTCCGAGATCGCAATCCCTTTCTCCCGCCCCATTCAATCCTTTGTGTTTCGAGCCCTTGCATGAGCCACGCCCCCAAACCCCGTCGCGCCATTGATTTCCTGGCCCCTGGCGAACCGCTCTCCCCCGCGCTGTTCGAACGCAAGGGCGTTTTTCCGCGCTCAAACAAAAAAGGGACGCACGCCGCCTACCGGGCCGGTGTCGAACGCCTGCTTCGAGCCCCCTTTCTGATGGCCGAGGCCGCCAATGTGTTTGTCAACACGGGCGCCAGCCGCTCACGGCCCATTTCCTTCGCATGGGCCGTGAGCGCCGCGGCCCTCGCCGCGCGCTTGCCGCTGGGGGCGATGCGAACTCTCGCCATCACCGCCAGCGCTTTGCCGCCCATCGATCCCGCGTCGTTCAATGACAATCCTTTGGGAAAAGCCTGTTTCCCTTTTTTCGGCGCTCGCGATCTGGCGAGAAAAGCGGATGGCTCAAAGCCCGCCGTGGCCGAATTTTGGGATGACGCCCTTCTGTTGATGGCGCAGGCTCAGGCGCGCGGCAATGTGCGGCGGTCGGACTTTTTCTCCCAAAACAGCCAATTCATGCCCGAGTGGTCGGGGGTCAGCCACCGCACGAGCAGCTGGGTCAATGGCCACTGGCCTGACAGCTTGCCCGCTGTGATCGCCCGCCAGCTTTCCGCCAAAGGGTGGGGCGTTGTCCTCGCCACCGACATCGACCCAAACGGCGCGCATCTGGCCAACCGCGCCGTTTTGGATGGATGGCGACACCGATTTGAAGCGGTGTCCTTGGCTTGGGCAGAAGCTGCGGAGCTTCACCGAGCTGTGGCGACCATCGCGCGTCCCGAGGATGAAAAAGAGGCGCCATCTCTGCCGCGTCCAACCGCCAAAGGGGGCTTTGGCTCCTTGGCGAAAACCGGGCCCACGCGCCTTTGACTCCGGAGCCCGTTCATGCGCACACAGATCATTGACATCGACGCCCCCGATCTGGACACTCGCGTCTGGATGTTGGATTCTTTGTCGAGCCCTGCCACGCCGTGGGCCCTCGCCGACCGGTTGGAGCTCGTGGAGCACGATCTGCTGCACGTTCACAAAGACAAGGAAATCACTCGCGCGCGTTTGATTTTTCTTCTTGATAGCTCGCCAGCCATGAGCGCGCTTCCTCTTCTCTCGCCCCACTGCAAGGCCATGGTGTTTCTCCACTGCTTGGAGCGCATGGACGCGGAGGGCGATGACGCGGCTTGCGCCCGCCGGATTTTCAACGCGTTGTTGAGCGCTGGCTTCGACATTGACGCCCCCTTTGGGAACGACGGCGAAACGCCGCTCATGCTCGCGATCGACGAGGGCAATGAGGCCGCCATCGAATGGCTTCTTCCTCGCGCGAGACGGTCTCAACGGCGTGGCGACGATGGCGCCAACGCTTTGTTTGTCGCGTGCCAGAGGCGCCCGCCCGACGTGTCGCTGATTCAGCGGCTTTTGCCGGGCAGCGACGCCCGCGAGTTGGCGCGGCAGCTCGTCAAGGCCTGCGTCCCGAGCGTTTGGTCCCGGCCCGAGCTCGACGCCGCCCCTAATGGAGTCTTGTTTTTGGAGCGGCGGGCCGCCCCGGCCTTGTTTGCCCTGCGCCACTGCCTGGATGATCCGCGAACGATGGCGGCGGCCAAAGTTTTGCTTCCAGCCTCGGACCTGCTCTTCCGCGACAACGGAGACACGTTCCTCGCTCTTGTCGCGGCGGCTGTCGCCAAAACCGACGATCGCGTTTTTCAACACGGCCGTTTTCAAGCCGCTTTGGGCCTTTTGCGGGCCACTATTCTGGCGATCCGGACGCAAAACCCCAAAGAAGCTCGCTCCGAGGCCAAACGCATCACCCAATATGCGTTTCTCCATTTGGCTGGGCTGCAAGAAAATCGAAAACTTTCAAAACAAAACGGAAAATGGACGTTCCGCAATCGAGTTTACACTCATGGTTTTGGCCTGATTCACACGCTGTGCGCGCTCGCTTGCGAGGGCTTTTTGACGAGCCGCCAGGAAAAATCCATTGGCTCATGGGCCAAACGCTTTGACGTCGCCCTTCCTGAGGATTTTGTCGCTCGCGAGGAAGCCCGGGCGCTTCGCGCCCTGGTGTCTCAGCCTGTCGCTGCGCAATCGCGCTCCAAAATTGAGCCATTGGGGGGCGCTCGCGTTTCGCGAAGGCTTTGAGCGCGCAGAGCCCATGGGCTGGCGGCGCAAACACACTCAAAGGCGCGGGCTCTTTTTCCCGAGGGGAGCCGTGGCGTCAATTTCCGCGCCAGAAAACGGCTTTTCGCCATTGCGCCGCGCGGCGCCCGCGGCTTGTCCGCGCTCCACCTCTCGTCGCAACGCGTTGGCTTGGGCCAAGGCGCTCAGTTGGGGCAACCGCGCCATGGCCATCTCGAAAATAAGGGCCTCCGCCTCCTGCGGGCTCAGGATGCCGGCGAAGGCGTCCACGCACGCCCAATTTTCCGTGTCAACGGCAAGCTCGACCGCCGTTTTTCCGTCCTTGCCCTTCACTGAGAGGTCTGAAACCGGCGCCAACAATCGAACGCCCGGCTCTGTTTTCATCCGCACCGCAAGCATCAAGGGCGTTTCTCCGGTGGCGGCCGCAATATTCGGATTTGCGCCCGCGGCCAGCAGTGTTCGCGCGGCCTCCACGTTGGTTTCCAAAATGGCGAAGCTCAGCGCCGTGTGCCCTCCGGCCTTGGCGGGCGTGGCTTTTTTGATGGCCTTTGACTGCGTGTCCACGTCGGCGACGTTGGCCAAGCGCCGAAGCGCGTCATTGCTGTTCATTTGGGCTGCGACCATGAGAGGAGTTCGCCCAGCGTCGTCGACCGCCTCCGGATGGAACCCCGTTTCCAGCAAAACGCCCAAGCACTCACTGGCGTTGGCGTGGGCCGCCCAGTGGCATGCGCTCCCGGCATCCGACTCGTTTTCCACAATATCATTGAGCTCGGAGACGCCCAAAACGCCAATCGCCGCGCGCAACAAGTCGACGGCGTCATTTCGAAACGCGCTGCGCAAAAGAACGGCCCACTCCTCGCGCTTCGAGGCGCCAGGAAGCCGATCGCGCGCAAAAGCCACGGCGCAGTCGCCATAGTCGAAATCGTTGTGCTCGCCCATCGCGAAGGCGATCTCGCGAGCGGTTTCAATGGTTTCCTCGCTCATCTGGCCACGCGCCTTGTTGAGCATCAAACAAACCACCTCCGTGTGTCCGTTTTCCGCCGCGATGCCCAAAGCGGTCATCGAAACGTCGCTCCTTCTGTCGATTTGCGAAGCGTTTGCGTCAGAGACGGGCAAAAGAGCCTCAACGCACTCCACGCGCCCATAACGGGCCGCGATCATCAGCGCGGTGTCCATGTTTTCCGAAAACGCTTTCGCGGACGCTCCGTTTTGCAACGCGAAATGAAGGTCTGGCAGACTGCCCTCTTGCGCGGCCAAGGCCAACCGTCCGGTGGCGAAGCTTGCGCGCTGTTCAGGCGGGCGGCTTTTGAAGTCCGCCGGGTCTGGACTGGCCCCCGTGGTCAGCGATTTGGAGGCATTCGGCGCGGAGGATGTGGCCATGGTCTGAACGGTTAAATGTTGGGGACGAGCGCGCGGCGAGGAACTCTCTTTTCAAAGCGTCCACGGCCGGCCGCGCGATATGCGGCGTTCATGATTCGCGCAGCGGTTTAAAAAGCCCGTCGCGGACTATCAAATCGTCGCGCCGGATGGCCTCGCCCCATTCTCTCACTCTCTGTGGAACGGAGCAAGGGAGGGCGGGTTCTCCACGAATTGCGAAAAGATCTTTTTTTTGCGCGGCGCGCTTCTTCCCTTTGTCACAAACGCGGGCCGGCTTTTTTCGCTCCCGAATCTTGCTCGGCGCGGCCTTCTTCCGCGCCGGATGGATCCAGTCGAGCTATTTTTTCTTGCGCCGTTCTCAGCTCTTTGCGCGCCTGGCCCAAAAGCCCTTCCGTCACGCTGTGTTGGAGCTCGCGCGCTTCCTGGCGCGCGGCGATCGCGGCCGCCGCCCTTGGCATCAACGCCTCAAGGATTCGCAAGCTCGCGGCGTGCGCCTCTTCGGGCGGCATGCAAGCGGTCAATGCGTCCAAACAGGCTTTTTCATCTTGCGCCAGCGCCATGTCCAGCGCGTCCGCCCCATTCACCGCGAGAGACCGATCCGAAACGGGGGCGAGCATCTCCACCATGTCTTCGCGATTTTCGGCAATCGACTGCATCAGCGCGGTGCGCCCATCACTGTCGCGCGCGTCAACATCGGCGCCGCCGGCGATGATCGCGCTCATCATATCTTCATTTTGGGCGCAAGCCGCGAACATCAAAACGGAATGGCCTTCTTTGTCCGTCGCATGAATGTCCGAATGAGGGAGGAGGGCGCCTGCGATCTCGTGATTGCGGCTTTCCAATGCCTGCATCAATGGGGTTCGCCCCATTTCGTTCTTCTCGTTTGCGTCGCATCCGTTTTCAATCAGCATCTCGATGTCTTCTGGAGCGCAAGCGCGCGAGGCGATGAAGTTTAGTATTCCATTGCCTTTTTCGTGATCCTTTAAGTTCTTGAACCCCAGGGTCTCGGTGTTTGCTCGGCCTAAATCCCCGTTGCGCGCGGCAAGCTCCAAAACGGCGAAGTCTCGGTCCACCATCGCTTGGTAGGCGACCAATCCCCACTGCTGATCCGTGAGCTCGACGGGCGCGCCATGCGCCGCCAGCTTCATCAATTCTTTGCTCAGGCGCGAAATCTGCGCCAAAAGCGTCGCCCGATGGAGCGCCCGGCTCCATTCTTCTGCGCTGAACAACGAGGCAAGGCTTTTGTCAGACGCCACGAATTTCAGAAAGCCAAAATTTCCGCCCATGCTGGCGACCACCTGCTCCAGCAAGCTCTCCGGGCCCAACTCGTCGCGGCTTTTCGCCCTATCGTCGATTTTCACCGGATGCCCGAACACATTGAACAACGCAGGGTCTTGCCGCTGCGGGAGCAATGGCAAAAGGAGGGCGAAGCAATTGAGAGCCCCCATTCTCACCGCAGTCGACAAAACCAAGTGCGCTTGATGCGGCGTCAGGCCGAGAGACGGCTCGGCTTGCCGAAGCTCCAAGGCCAATTGCGCGGCGTTGTCGTTCTGGGCGAGTCCGAGAATTCGAATCGACAACGCCTCGGCGGCTTCCTGTTTGGAAGCGACATCATTGGCATTTAAAGACGGGGCGTGGCGTTCGGTCATGAGGTTTGAAGGCGGAGAGGATTGGCTATCCGAAAGCGCTTTTTTAATTGGCGGCATCCTTTTAGGCTCGCCGCCCAATGCCCGCGGATCTGCTGGCGGATTCTTCATTCTCTCACGAGCCAGCTGCCCTCACAATAGGCTTTGGGGGGAAGGGCTTTGCCGGGGCAATTTGTTTTTGTGCGCCGAATTCGCGGGCGCGAGCAGCGCGCGACGGGCCAAATCGGATAGACGGAGAGGGCTTCAAGCCTTTTCGGCGCTCTCGCGCGGAGCGCTCGCTCACAACCTCAATCCCATTCTTTTTTGGTTTGAGGAGGCGGGCTCTGTTTCTGGCGTCCCAGGCGCGCTTCGCAAATTCAACATCTGCGCGAACTCCAATGCTTCTCGGGCCGCCAACTCTCGGGCGGCTAAATCGCTTTTGATGGTTTCCAGCTCGGGATGCCTTTGCGGAATCAGCTCTGACACCTCTTTTTTGATCTTTTTTTCGTATTTTCTATGCGCGACCCAAAGAATGAGGCCTGCGACGCAAAAACATCCCAAGGGAACAAACCCCGCTGTGTCATGGGGGTTCGTGAAATGACGGCCAACAAGGCCCGACAGAGCGAGGAGGGCGACAATTTCGACGACCAGAGCGATGCTGGCCCATGCGGGCCGGCGCAAATTTTCATGGATACTCTGCGCGATGCTCATGAACTCCGACAATTCTGCGCGTTCTTTTTCCACTTGGTCCAGCGCTCGCTGGGCGGCGGCGCGGTCGCCGCCTGCGCGGCGATTCCTCTCGGCCGTGGCCAAGTTCGCCCACGCTGCCCGGCCGGCTTTTCCGCCCAGAAGCAATCTCGCCGTCGCCAGCCATGAAAGGCCTGCGCGCAGCTTCGCCACCGCGGGTCTTTTGGAAATGGAGGAAAGAAATGCGAACATGGGCGCTTTCTGGGGGGCAAAATGCCAGTGTAACGAAAAAAACCGCTGATGGGGATTTTTTGTGGAAAGAATCTCTTTTTGAGCCGCTCGCCCAAAACCCGGACGAAGTCCGGGTTTTGCCGTTTTTCCGCGGTCTTCTTCGCCTTCTCGAGATTTCCCCCATCATTCTCCGTTGTTGCTTCGCTCGCTTTTTTGCATCGCCAGCACGCGTTGCAAATCGTTGTCCGTGATGAGCCCCGCGGCGTGTTTGGCGCGCGCGTCGTGAGCGAAAGAAGATTGGTGGGCGTCCAGTCGTTCATGAACCAGGCGCATTGCGTCGCCGGGATTCGCCAGCAGTTGGCCCAACAATCTTTCGTCGACCTCCAAATACTCCCGAACAAGCACTCGTTTGCCATTGACGCCAGGAAGCCACATCTGCGCCACAATGACTTTGAGCATGTCCCAAAGGCCACGCATTTTTTCCGCTCGCTCGCTTGCGGGGAAGAGCGATTGGACTCTTTGGAGCGCGGAGGCCACTGACGACCCATGCATGCTTGTCCACATCGAATGTCCGCTGAGCGCGCCGTCCATCACGGCTTCAAATGTTTCGGCGTCTCGCGCCTCGCCCACCAAGACAACATCAGGATCTCGCCTCATGGCGATGCGCACGCCATCCGCGAATGTCATGGGTCGGCCCGAGACCGGCATCTTTTGGCCGACCTCCGTTTGCGTCACTGATGAGCCTTCGCCCATGGCGATGTCATCGTAACCAAACTCGACGGGCAATTCGTAAGTCACCGCCTTGCACGATCCCTTTTGCGGATTTTCCAGCAAGCCTCTCAGGGCCGCGCTCAGCAACGTCGACTTTCCGGTGCCCGTGCTCCCCGCCACAATGACCAGCCGTTGGTTTGTGGACAGAGCGTTTTTCAGCGCAGGCGGCAAATCCAAGTCGGACAATTTTGGCGGCGTGTCATTCAGTCGCCTCAATGACAAACGCGCGCCCGGCGCTCCATTGTCGAGGAATGCGCGAAATTTCGCTCGGAAACGCATTGCCGGCTTCCACCTCGGCTCCTGCGAGGGGCGCTCAAAGCGAACCATGAAATCCCAGCCGTCTTCGCTCTGCGACCACTCCTGCGCGTCCTCCGCGGAGCAGCCCGAGAGGGTTGTGGCGATTGCGACAATGTCCTCAGAGCTTACGGGGAGAGCTGAAAGCGCATGCGGGTGCCCTCCTTTGAGCCCTGTGAAATGCTCATTGGCGCTGAAACTGAGCTCCGAGAACCCTTGCTGCGTCGCGTTTCGCACGATTTCCCCAAACGGGATGCCGTCGAAAAGCGGCTCGCCATTCGGCCACGACACGGCTTCGGCGCCCGGCCCGCTTATTTTTGGCGCTAAAATCGTCGTTTGTGGCTGCTGCGTTTTTTGGGCGACGGAGGCGCTTGCCGCCAGAGCCAGCTGTTGAGCCTCGTTCCAGTTTTTCAGTCCAATCACGCGCGCAAAAAACTCTTGGCTGGCGGCGAGGTTTTTTTCTATCCCCAACGCCGCCAACTCGCGTTGCGCCCGACGGGCATGGCGAGACAAGGCGTTTGGGGTGATGGTCAGGCGCGCGGCGGCGCCCTGGGAAGAATTTTCCATGGTTCTCATCCTAACAAAAGGGCTCGATTTGCGACGGGAGTCCGACACTCGCGCCCGAGGCCCGGATTAGGGGAGACCACGAACACAAAAGGGCGATGCTTCCGGGGCTGTTAGGCTTCGCCAATGTCGGCGGCAGGCGCTCGGATCGCCTTGGAGGCCGAGTGTATCCTTGTCACGTGGCTCGTGTCAACCCAGATCGTTATCGCATGTGAATAATCCCTAAGAGTTGATACGGCTGTCGAGCCTTGTCATGCGGGCTTCGCAACCGATCTGAAATTTTACAAGGGTTGGGGCGGCGACGTTCAACGATCCGGGTTTTTCCTGGCTGGCGGTTTTTGCCGGGTCCCCGCGTCGATTGCGTTGGCGGGGGCTTTTTATCAGGTGCCGCGAAAAACCTCGTCCTTCAGGGCGGGGAGGATGCCAACCTCAAACTCTCTTCGCGCCCGAGATCTTTTGCGCGCGGTCACTCGCCGGGTCCGACGGACCCTCTTGCGCAGTTATTCGCGCCGCGGCCTTCAACGCTTCGACCTCTATTCTGGCGAAAATTCGCGGCAATTCTTTTCTTCGCCGCTCCATTCGCTCTTTTGGATGCTGAGAGCCTTTTCCGTGCGCATAATCGATCGTTTTTTTCGTGAGCCATCGACTGCCCACAGCGTCCGCGCAAGCGTCCGCGCCTGGTGGCCCACCGTTGAGCATCAGTTCGCAAAAATGCCAGGCGTCGAATCCTCGGCCCGTCACAGCATCTGGATTGGAAAAAGGCAGCAAGGCCTCGACGGCCTCCACCGAACAAACGGCGATTGCGCGCATGAGCGCCGTCTCTCCGTCTTTCACGGTTTTTGAGCAATCTGACAGGGGAGCCAACAGCCTGACGCATGCGCCGTGCCCTTTTTCGGCGGCCAACAGCAACGGAGTTCTTCCTTTTGCGTTTTCCTCGGCAAAATCGCCTTTTTCCAGGAGTGCCTTGACGGCTTGGGTTTGTCCTGTTTCCGCTGCGATCATCAAAATGGAATCACCTTCGGCATCCAGCTCTTGGGCTTGTTCGACACTCAATGTTCGCAAAACAGGGGCAATTTGATCCAGCGCGCCCGCATTCCCTATGCGTCGCCAAATTGGGTATCGAGCGTGGCCTTTCACGCTGATTTTTGATGCCGGCAGCAAAATGAGCAGCGTTTCCGCATGCCCGTTGCTCGCGGCGAACATCAACGCCGTGCATCCATGCAGGTCCTGCTCTTCCAGGCCGGACAACGGCAGCAAAAGGCGAACGCATTCAGCGCTGTTTTCCCGTGCGGCCAGCATCAAGGGCGTGAGCCCGTCTCCATCCGACGCCAGCGAAACGCCTCGCGCCAACATGGCTTCCACTGTTTTCGCGTCGTTTGCCCTGATTGCCGCGGCAAACTCGGCGTTCATCGACGACAAGGGGTCGATTTTTGAGCGAATGCTTTCTGAGCCCAGAATATCGGCGCTATTCGCTTCAGAGCCCGAGAGCGACGAAGTTTGGCATTGAGTCTTTGCCTCTGGTTTTTTCTTGTTGGAGGGTTTTGAATGCGAGGTCGATTTCATGGCGGTTCTTCGCTGAAAACAAAAGAGGAAAATAAAGAAAAAGAAGAAGAAAAACATTGTTTTTCACAATGCCCTCGGTTTCCTGATCACGGTGGCGGCGGCCACACTCCCCATTGATCCCGCGATCGCAAGCGCCTCCACTTGCGCCACGGCCGCGAACAAAATATCAAGCGGCGGGCGTTGGCTCGGAAAACCCGTCAAATAATCCAACCACTTTTGGCGCAAATCATCGCCGAGTTCATCCGCGGGGAATGAATCCCAGAAGTTAACCACGGGGCCTCCCAAAGAAGACGCCAAAGCGCCCCGCCATTCCTTGTCAGCCCATATTTTTGCGCGACCAAGCGATTGCGGGCTCAAGGCATGCTCGTTTGCGCCGTCAATCTTCGCGACAATGAGCGCCAAATTCACCAACCCGCCCCCCGCGAAATTGTGCAGAGACGTTTGAATGTCGAGTTTTTCCGCGGCGGTCCAAACAGCGACGCCCTCGTCATTTGCTGCAACGGCGTCCGCGGCGTGGGCAATCTTTGTCGTCTTCCTCACGGCATTCCGCGCCATTTCTTCCACTCGTTCCAGAAGACCGTGCGTGACCGCCTCTTGACCATGAGCGATGGTCCCTTTTTCTTGCGGGTCATCGACCTGCCCGATCCAGCAGTGCACGAGCTCGGTGAGTTGATCAGGTTTTGGCTTTGACCAAACGGATTGCGAGCAGTGGAAAATGACTGGGATCATGGGTCAACGGCCTTTTTGATGTTGGGGCGACTCGCCACCCGTTGAAGAGCGCGCTGCTCGCGGGCGGCTGCGGGCGGGGCACGACGATTTCTTGCTCATCCCGCGATCTCAGCCCAGGCCGCCATGCAATTGGATCGCGGCTTCTGCGGCGATAAAGCCCGCCACGCACACCACAGCCACGATCAATGAAATTTTATACACCGCGCTGGGCTTTCCCGCGGGCTCCTGTTGCGGCGCATCAATAGTTGTTTGTGAGTCGGACATTGCGATTCTCCTGAAAAGGGACGGCCTAACGGACCGAAGGAAGCACGGCGAAATGCAATTTTAGCGCCTTTTTTAATTCAACGGGGCCGCTTTGGCAGCCCCGGCGGCGCCGGCTCACAGCCGAGAGGTTTTTCTGGCAGGCCGCGGCGCGGCAACGCCAACCGGCTTTTTCACCGATCCCATCGCGGCGAACAACGCTCGGCGCTCTTTTTTCTCTCGTCGGCCTTCCCCCATCAACATCTCCACAAAAAGAGCCGGCTCCTCGCACAACTCCAAAGCTGGGTATCCTGCCCCCTCAAAGCCAACCCAATGCGCCGGAGCGCCCAAAATCCGCGAGCATGCGGTTTCGCACTCATCGATCCATGGAGCCTCCATGAACTCGTCTTTAACCCGGGATCCCAGCCGAAAATTCACCCACAGGCACCGAAAAGGCCACTTTTCCAATTCTCTGCCCACCGCCTCGCCCTCGCGCCAATGGGTGTCTTGTCCCCAAGGGAATCCTCCAACCCTCTCTTGCGTGGCTTCCGCCAGGCGTTCGGCCAAGCTTTTCTGCGCGCACTTCACCATCATCGGGCTGACGGACACGCAATCGGAGGACGGCTGCGGCGAAAACAACCTAGCCATTTCCCCCGCAAGAGCCCGGGAGCTGAACAAACCGACGCAGCCTTGAAATCCGGAGGGCCCCACGGCCCAGCAACTCACCAACAGCGGAGCCCATTTTCCATTCACGGGCGCGAGCAAACTCTCGGGTTCGCCTCGGCTCAACAACGAAACATTCCCTCTGCCATCCAAAAACTCTTCCCACCCCCAATCCCAATCCCATCGGCCCCAATAGCAATCGCCCAAATGCTCTTCCCAGTCCCCTAAACTGGCATTTTTAAACCTCGATGAATGTGCGTTCTCGATGCGCCGTTGGCGTCCTTTGTCCCAAGACATCGTTCCTCTCCGTTGATTTGCAGGCTCGCGGCAGCGCGCGGATGCGCGCAAAACGCCACCGAGCCGTGAATTTAGCGGCGGAGCTCGAAAAGGCGGCGCTCAAACCCAAAGGCTTGTTTTTATAGGCCAACGCGGAAGCGCCAAGGAAGTTCTGCGCGCGCGGAAACGCAGGCAGAAAAACAAGCAAAGGCATTCCACGCCGGCCCCGAAGGGCGCGCGACCTTGTTCGAGCGCCACTTTATGGCGCCAAAATTCAAATCCAAGGTCAGACGGAGCTTTGCATGGTTTCAACGGAAAAAGACAAAAATAGGGACCTGCGTGGCAAAAAAGCAATCCGGCGCGGGGCTCAACGACAATGGCCGAACAATTCGCAAAAAACGGAGCGAAACCGTGTCGTCGATGCCAGAAAATACCACTTTTTGAGCGTTCTGGTCAAGGCTTTAATTTTAAAGTTCAACAATCGAGGTCCGCGCGTCGCTGGCAAAGAATCCTTTTTCTCGCTTCATTTGTTGCTTTTTTGCCGACAAACGCGGTTTTTCAGCCGTCAGTCTTTTTCCGGGCGTATACTGGCCTGCTCGCGCGATTTTTCGCGCATGCTTCAAATTTTCCTTTTTGAACCTTGATTTCCCATTTTTTGGAGACTGCCATGCGAACGATCGAAGAAGCCCAACAGAGCGCCCGCCGACTCGGCGTTGAAGCCGATGGCGTGTCGCACGCGGCCAAGCGCGCGTTTTTGGCCATTTCCGCTGCTTTTTACATCGACCCGAACAAGGCGGCCTCCAATCAAGTGGCGTTCAGCCAGAAGCTTGAGTTGCTGACGATCCAAAGAATGGCCTCCTCGACCCAATATCACCAAGAAGCGGCGGCTCATCCCCGCGAGCTCGCAGGCGTCCTCCTTTACAGTGAATTGGACATCGACACCGCGGCGATCCTCGAGAAAGAAGTCGAATTCATCGCCACCCAGCTGGGCCTGCACATGGACTTTGATCCGCTCGCGAAGGCTCCCGACGCTTTGACGGCCACCATCCTGCGCGTGCGCTGCGGCGAAACCTTTGGCTTGCTTGGAAAAGACGGCGCGCAAATCGCCCCTGGGCAACGCGAGGCGGACGCCACGCGCTTCGTTGAAGAAACCCTGGCCGCGGCCTTGCAGGGCCACTCGACCATCGTGATCCTTGAATGCCTGAATGAGGCGTCGCCGGAGTTTCAGCGCGCGATTGAAGGCGCGATCGACCACATTCGCTCCACCCTGGGAGATCACCCGCAGGTGTCGATCAACGCCACGCACTGTTCGACTCCGCCGAGCGCGCATGGTTCGCGCCTTTCTCCCAGCCTGGCGGCCCGCTTCTCTCGGCTGTATGTGGATCCGGCTTTTGACGTCCCAGCCGTTTGAGGCCCGCGCGCGGTCGCGGGCTTGATGCTTCTTGCGCCGAAGACTGCGTCTCGTGGCTATCGTTGCTTTTTCGGCTTCCATGAGCCATAATTCGCCTCAATAGGGCAAGTCGGGCCTCTTCGGGTGCTTGTTAGTCAGCTCCTCGACCAGTGGGAGTTTGCCTTAATCGATTGGGAAGAAAACGCCCGCGCAAGCGGGCGTTTCCTTTTTTGTCCCAACACGCTCCGCATGCGACTCAGACACCTCGCCCCTCCCGGAGGCAATGGCTGCGCGCGGAACAACGTGAACGTTCAGACCCCGCCGCCGCCGCTTTGGCCAGCGTTGCTGGTCGTTTGGCTGATCGGGTAAAAATAGGGCATTCCGGCGGGACAGACATGCGAGCCCCCATAAAGCCCGCTGTTGACCGGATCGACCATGGGGCCGGCCGAGGGCGGCGCGCCCCCATTGCCCGGCACGAACACGCCCACGGTGTTGTTGACATAGTCGCCGTTGTTGGTGCTCGAACAGAGCCCGAAGGTGTAGAACAGCGTGCTGGTCGGGTTGCCCGTGACCAACGTGCCGGGCACCACCGTTCCGCCCGCCGCTCCCGGGCCTTCTGGACCCGTGGCGCCTGTCGCGCCCGAAGGCCCCGCGGGCCCTTGCGGACCAGGCGGCCCCGGGATGGGGGCCGCGGGGGTGAACGCGGCGATCATGTTGTTGGAGGCCCCGACGGGGTCCCACAACCCCGCGGATCCCAAAGTCCCCCGTTGGATCGCCGAAGAATCCGAATTCTGCACGGCGGTTTGGGCGATGGCGCCCAAAGAGAAAATCATCGCTGGCACAGCCAGCGCGATGGCCAGTTTTTTTCCTGAAAACATCCACAAACTCCACTGCGCGTCAGCCGACGAGGCTTTGCGCCCTATTGGTCCTGCTTTCGATAACAAATCGCCAAGCAAGCCGCGCCAAACAACGTTGCGGCTCTCGCTTGTCCCAATGGAGCTTCAATGGGCACTGAAACCCCGACACGACGAGTCCAATATAAACCAAAGCAAGGGAAAACGCTTAGTCGCTTTTAGCGTCTTAAATGAACGCATAATTAGCCTCAATTTTGGAAAAACTGTAAATTGATCGGAAATAAAATACAATATTGGATTTAAAATGCATTTTTTTTAGAATTTTATGCATTTTTGCACATCCCGCCTCTTGTCGCCAAAATTACATCGATGATCATTCCGAGGTTACGATTTTTTACTTCTGCCTTTCTATTTTCACAGAGCGCCCGAGGCGCGCCGGCGACTTTATATTTGGCGTGCAGCCCCGTTGGCGTTGGCTGACAGGGGGTTTTCTTTTCCTGGCGCCAGCGCTTTTCGGCTCTCAAACAACGCCCCCAAATAATGGCTTTTTGCTTTTTTTTTGCGCTACAATCTTGCTGTGCATTGACGAACGGCAACCCCTTTCGCACAAAAATAGACCCCCGCGATTGCGAAACGCCTCGCGAGCCGCCGAACAAGCATGAGACTTCTTGTTTGTGAAGTCCTCGACAGCAAATGCGCCAACCCGATTTTGCGCCACTTTTCAAGGACCTAAATGTCTGAAGCCAACGCCGAAACAACTCCCGAGCAAACCAACTTGAAAGCCGCCGAGAATGGCGGCACGGCGCAATCGGGCTGGCAGCCCATGCAAATGGGCGCGGTTCCCGTCAACGGGCCGGCCGTCGCGGGCTCGGCCACGGACGACCCAAAGGCCGTCAAGCGCGCTTTTCCTCCGCCGGCCCCCGCTCCGACGCAAAAAGCCCCGCACGGCATTCTTTTCGACTACAACGACGGCGCTCGCGTGCTGCTCCCGCAGGCCGAGGCTGGCAAGAAGTGGCGAGTGCGCCTTCGCGACCTGTTCACCGACTGCATTTTGTTCGACACGCAGCTGGAAGGCGGCGCGGTGATGAGCGCGAAGAAATACTATGTGCCCATCCAAGTGGAAGTGTGGAGCGGCGAGCAACAAATCCTCGACCACCGCTACGACGCGAAAGGCCGCGAAGTCCTCATTCAGTTCCCGGTGGGCACCCTGGGCGACATGGTGGCTTGGTTCACCTACGCCGATCGTTTCCAGAAAAAGCACGACTGCAGGCTCACCGTCGCGATGTCGCCGATCATGATTGGCCTTTTCAAGCCTGCCTACCCGAACATCGAATTCATCACGCCCGACGAAGTTAACGCCGCTCGCTACTACGCGACCTACAACATCGGCCTTTTCTTCAATGACAAGGACGGCGTGTTCCAACCGACCGATTTCCGTTACGTGGGGCTTCACCGCACCGCGGGCTACATCTTGGGCGTGGACCCGACCGAAGAAGCCCCTAAAATCGCCCTGCCGGACGACAGTCGCCCGATTCCTGAGCGCTATGTCGTGATCGCCGCGCAAAGCACGACGCAAAGCAAGTATTGGAACAATCCGAACGGCTGGCGCGAGCTCGTGCAATTTTTGAAGGACAGCGGTTACCGGGTTTTTTGCATTGACCAGAAGCCCACGCACGGCTCGGGCGTCGTTTGGAACCACATTCCCTACGGAGCGGAGGACCAAACCGGCGACAAGTCGCTCGCAGAGCGCGCGCGGTGGATGAAGCACGCGGATTTCTTTGTCGGCCTCTCCAGCGGCCTGGCCTGGCTCGCTTGGGCCGCGGGAACCCCGGTCGTGATGATTTCCGGCTTCACGCACCCGACGAACGAATTCGACACTCCGTTCCGGATCATCAACTGGCACACCTGCAACAGCTGCTGGAACGACCCGAGCCTGATGTTCGACCACAAGGACTTCCTGTGGTGCCCTCGGCACGCGGGAACTCCGCGCCAGTTTGAGTGCACGCGGCTCATCCAAACCAAGCAAGTGCGCGACGCCGTCGAACGCGTTCCATCTTTTGCCGAGTTCCAGGCTGAGCGAGCAACCGCAACAGCGAAGGCGTCGCCGGTTGCCTGATCGGCCTGGCGGAATGACGAGGCGTGAATGAAAAAAGCGAGCTCTAAAGCTCGCTTTTTATTTGTTTGCTCGAAAATAGAGCGCCGAAACCCCGTTGCCCTGCCCAATCTGTGATCAGCAGATGGCGCCGCCCGCGCGCGTCTTGCACGTCCCGGATGAACTCCAATCCACTCGGCCGCCCGAATATTGCGGAATCAACACAAAGGTTTCTCCGTTCAATCCACTGGTCACCTGCGCGGTTGCCGTGATGTCCCCTGACCCGTCAAACGAGACGCTTGCCGCGTATTTGGTGGGCGGCGAGCATCCGGTCGCAGCGGGCCCCACGCACGGCAGATCGCTTGCCTTTGCGGCTGCGGCCGCCGCGATCAGCGCGGCGTTGGGGGCGTAAAACTGATTGAATGACGCGATTGTGATTTGCGCGCCGCCGCAATTGCTGCCGCCCGCGTCAAAACACAAGTTCGCCGGATTGCCTGCGTTGCCCGCCAAATACAGGCCAAAGGACAGATTGGACTGCGCCTGAAGCTGCGCTTGGGCGACGGTCCAGGAGGGATTTTGAGCCTGAACCGCCGCGGTCATGATCGCGAGCGCGTTGGGCCCCGTTGGAGAGTCGTTGCCAGTGCCAGCGGGCACATAGAGCCCCGCCACCGCGCCAGAAGAGCTTGAAGAAGCGAGCGTGAGCGCGATCGCGTTGTTGGAAACGCAATCTCCGGTGCCGGCGCAAGTCGCGATGGCCGTTTTGGTTGGAGCGGTCGCCAGCACCACCTCGGTGAACTTCGACTTGGTCGAGTAGTTGTTGTAGGCCGGAAGCGCCACGATCATCAGAATGCCGATGATCGCGACCACCACCATCATTTCGACCAGAGTGAAGCCTTTTTCAATGCAGTTTTTGGTTTTCATGTTCGAATTACAGATTTAATGGTTAAAAGGGTTAAAAGGCTTGAAAGTTTGTTTATAGAGCTCAAAACGCCAAATCGACAAAGCAAGGACACGGAATAAAACGCCATGCGCCATCAGCAAAGCGCTCCGCCCGCGCGAGTTTTGCAACTGCCAGACGCTGCCCAATCCATTCGGCCGCCCGAATATTGCGGAATCAGCACAAATGTCTCTCCATTCAACCCGCTTGTTGCTTGCGCGGTGGCCGTGATGTCTCCGGCGGCGTCGTAAGACACGCTGGCCGCGTATTTGGTCGGCGGCGAGCAGCCTGTGCCGGCAGGGCCGACGCAGGGAAGATTCGCGGGAGCTCCTGTGCCTGCCGCGGCGATCAACGCGGCGTTGGGGGCGTAATATTTATTGAAGTCGGCGACGGACACGCTTCCCTCAAAACAAGGATCTCCCGACGCGCTGATGCAATATTGCGTCGCGGAGCTCGGAGACGGCGCCATAAAAAGCCCTTCTTCATAATAATCGTCTGTTATCGTCTCGAGCTCCGCGGGGGTCGCCGTGGGCGTCCTGGCTTGGAATCCGGCATAGAGAATGGCGAACGCATTGGGCTGCCCAGGGCGGTCATTGGCGCCGTTGGGCACGAACAACCCGGCGACGCTTCCTGAACTGCCCGCCCCGGTCGTCAATGAAATCGCGCCTCCGGAAACGCAATCGCCAGTCCCCGCGCATGTCGCGATGGCCGTTTTCGTCGGAGCGGTCGCCAACACCACCTCGGTGAATTTTGATTTCGTCGAATAATTGTTATAAGCCGGCAGCGCCACGACCATCAAAATGCCGATGATCGCGACCACGACCATCATTTCGACAAGGGTGAATCCCCTTGGTTTGCAAACAGTGTTTTTCATGATTCGTTTTGCCAATGTTTGAAGTTTAGGTTCTTGGAGCCACCGCGCCCTCCGATTAGGGAGAATAAAACCGCAGTGGCCTTAAAACAGGCGCGGGTTGGTCAGCAGAGGGCTCCGCCTGCGCGCGTCTTGCAACTGCCCGACACCGACCAATCCACTCGGCCGCCTGAATATTGCGGCATCAGCACAAAGGTCTCTCCATTCAATCCGCTCGTCACTTGAGCGGTGGCGGTGATGTCTCCGGAGCCGTCAAACGAAACGCTTGCGGCATATTTCGTCGGCGGCGAGCAGCCCGTCGCCGCAGGGCCCACGCAAGGCAAATTCATCGCGCTCGTGCTCGTTGGAGTCACTGCCGTCCCGTTCAGGATCGCCGCGTTGGGAGCGTAAAACTGGTTGAAGCTGGCGATGGATGGCCGGTCGGGAAACGCGCATGAGATCCCGTTCGTGCTGAAACACAATTGCGTTGGACTGGCCTGAATGACGGCATACCCACTGGACATATAAGATCCTGCGAATTGAGCCGCCGTTGAGGGGTTCAGCCCATCGGCCTCCCAAGCCGCGGTCCAGACGGCCATCGCATTGGGCGCATTTGACGCGGTGTTCGCTGCGTTGGGAACCAACAAGGTCGGCGTCGCGCCCGTTGTCGTGGTCGCCACCGAAATAGCCCCGCCCGAGACGCAATCTCCGGTGCCGGCGCAAGTCGCGATGGCCGTTTTGGTTGGAGCGGTCGCCAGCACCACCTCGGTGAACTTCGACTTGGTCGAGTAGTTGTTGTAGGCCGGAAGCGCCACAATCATCAAAATGCCAATGATCGCGACCACGACCAAAAGCTCAACCAGGGTGAACGCGCGCGCCCCGCGTTGGCCGCGAGGCTTTTTGGGGGTGAATGGCGGAGGCGACATGGCAACCTTTTTGGGCGAATAATGGATGGGTGAACAAAACCTGTTCTTGCTCCCACTCTATTGCCGCCCCGCTGTCCCTTGCAAAGCCGACTGTCGCGCGTTTTCGTAGCTTTTACTTCATCCGCAAGAAAAAGTCTCGCCCAAGCCAAAACTCGGCCATTTTCTGCCACTCCGCGATGCGCGTTTGACAGAAATTTCATCCAAATCTCATCAAAAAAACAAGAAAAATGGTGTTTTTGACAAAAAAATGCATCATGCAAAAAAGATATCTTTTTGATGACGTTTTAATTTTTTGTAATCATTGGTTTCAATCCACTCGGCGCCCGGAGCAAAAAAAAAGCCCTCGCGGGCTTTTTTCGGCGTTTGTCGTCAGCCAGGCTGCAGCCCACGACCGGCTGCGGGGATCTTGACGGCCCACCGAGTTTCGAGCTGGTCTGCCCAGGCCTTCAAATCCGCGAACAACGGGCCTTTCGCCGCGTGTTTTTGGTCTTGCGCCAATTCGTCGATTCCCGCGCGGTATTCGTCGAGCGTCACCGTCGTGGCTGGAGTGTTCGTCGTCAGGCGCGCCTTGCAGTGCTCAATCCACTCGCTCTTCTCGCTCGCCGAGAGAGATTCGGGCCAATTGCGCGCCCGATATCGAAACAGCAGGTCATTGAGCTTTTCATCCTCGAAAATAAGAGATGGGTCGTTGCCGGCCAAATCCTCGGGGCTCGCGCGGCGCACTCGATCCATGACGGCTTTGTCTTCGCGGCTTGCGAAGCCCGAGTAGATGCCCAGCTCCGGGTCCAGAGGGGGCGCGTCAAACTTGGCCGATCCCAGGGCGAACGCCTCCGCCACCGTTGACGCAAGGTCCTTCATGATTTTCGGGTTTTCCAACAAGAACGCCTTGTTGGCCAGGATGGTGGATTTTTCCTCTTCCGTGTAGCCCAGGCGCTCGAAGTCAACGCTGCGCAATCCATTGAGGGGGCTGATCGAAGGCGACTTGTTCGTTTGGATGAGCGTCAGGGGCAATCGCGCGCTTTTCGCCTCCGAAACGATCTCCAACGCGTCCTCCGGCTCCGCGCCCTTATTCGCCTTATTGGCCTGATCCGCGCTCGCGGCGTCAGCGCCCGCTCCGCCAAACAAGCGCGAAGCGATGTCTTCCGCGCTCAAACGGATCACGGCGGCCAGGTCGCAGCCCAAATCCAAAGAAATGACGCCGTTTTTGTTGGTCGGGTGCATGGCGATCGGGAACATCACCGCCGTCCCGTTGTGGCCATGGTAGCCCGCGACATGCACGAAGGGCGAAGGGCTGGGCACGTTCATCAAGCGCGCGACCGCGGCTTTCTCGCGCAAGCCAAACGCGAAGTCCCAGAGCTTCCGGTTCGTTTTGCGCAGAAGCTGCGCGAGCTGGATGGTGGCGTAAACGTCGGACAACGCGTCATGCGCGCGCTCTTGCTTCAAGCCATTGGCCTTCGCCAGGTCTTCCAGCCGCAGCGAAGGCTTTCCGTCATCCTTCACGGGCCACACGATGCCGTCCGGGCGCAGAGCCGCGAACAAGCGCACGGCGGTGATCAAGTCCCAGCGCGAATTGCCGCTTTTCCACTCCCGCTCATACGGGTCGTGAAAATTGCGATACAGCATGTTGCGCGTCACTTCGTCGTCAAAGGAAATGGTGTTGTATCCGACGCCGCATGTGCCCGGCCGCCCCAGCTCCGCCAGGACCTCGCGGCAAAACTCCACGTCCAACATGCCCTTCGCCTCGCATTCTTGCGGCGTGATGCCCGTGATGGCCGCGGCGATCGGCCGCATCAAGGTCTCGGGGCTTGGCTTGCAATAAATCATGACCTCCTGGCCCACGATGTTCAGGTCCAGGTCGGTGCGCACGGCCGCGAACTGCGTCGGCCGATCGAGTTGCTTGTGCGTGCCGCCAGTTTCGTAATCGTGCCACAAGAAAGTCGGTTGCGCGGACGATGAGGGGGCGAAGGTGTTTTGGGCCATGGGCGAGATCGCTCTTTTTTGAAAAGGATTCGACATTGTCCCGCCATTGCCCGTTCAACGCAAGCCATCTGGCGCCTTATTGCCGAAATCGCGCGCCATTTTCTGGCTGATTGAAGCCCGCCTCCAAATCAAGGGCCCTTTTTTGCTCTTTTGGCTTTTCTCGACGCCATTTCGAGCGCCAAAAACAACCCCCCGCCCGCGACGGCCATCGCAATCCGGCTCGGACGCTCTTTCGCGGCCTCGACAAAGCGACGCAAAGACCGCGGCGCGCTCGACACGGGCAAGGCCGTCTGCGATGAAACGAACGGAGAATTTGAACTTTCCGCCACCGTGGCCGCCGCAGACCCGCCTGCGTTGGCGTTTTCGCTTGACCCTCCGGAGGCCGCGCGATTGGCCGAAGCGATCGCGGTGAGCTCTTTTCTGACGTCAGATTCTTTTTTTCCCACAGCGCGCGCGGCGCGAGCCATTGACTCGCGGGTGGGAGGCGCCAGGAAATGCTCGGCAGGAAGAGCTGCGGAACGCTGCGCGAGACGCTCGCCCTCGACGCCTTGGGCGGACGCGCTGAGCGCTTTGGACAAACCGCGGAACTTCGTGGGCGCGCGCCGCGCCTCAATCCTGGCCGCCGAGACCTCGGCCCCCAACAGCAACACGACGGCTCCAAAATACAGCCACATCAGCAGCACCGCGAGGGATCCCGCCGCTCCGAAGGCGTTGGCCGTCCCCGCGTGCGTCAAATACAGCGCGAAAAGCTTCTTTCCCAACGAAAACAGGACCGCCGCCACAGCGCCTCCCACAAAAGCGTCTTTCCAGGGAATATGCCCGTCCGGGAGGTATTTCAAGAGCGTGGCCATCGCGCCGGAAAGGATGGCCAACCCAATCACGAATTGGGCGACGTCGCTCAATATGAGCAAAGGGGACGCCCCGAACAGGAATTTCCCGGCCGCCTGGATCGCCGTGTCCAAAACGAGCGAAATGATCAACAAGAACGCCACGCCCATCACGAGGCCAAACGAAACCAGCCGGACCTTGACCAAGGCGGCGACGCCCAATTTTGTCTCGGCCTCCGCCGGCCAAATGATGGAGAGCGCGGTGTTGAGCGAGGAAAACGTGGCGGAGGCGCCGATGACCAACAGCACGAAGGAGATAATGGCCGCGAGCCCTCCGGAATCGCTGCGGTGCGCGTGCTCGACGATCGCTTGGACGCTCGCCGCGGCGTCCCGGCCCAGCATGCCGCTGATTTGCCCGAACAACTGGCCGCGCGCGGCCTCGGCCCCAAACACCAGTCCCGCGATCGCGATCACCATGACCAACGTCGGGGCCAGGGAAAAGGCGGAGTAAAACGCAATGCTCGCGGCCATGGGCGCGCACCGATCGGCGCTGAAACGCTTGATGGCCCGAAGGGGCCATCCCGTGGCTTTGTCGACCAACAAATGGGAATCCATTTTTGCTCCTTTGCGTATTGGATTTTTAGGCAAACGCAAATCGAGTTGCATTTCCACGGCGGCTGGCCGCCAAAACAATCGATCAACGGTCAAGCCATATTCGTGGCAATTTTCCTTTGAGGCAACACGCATAGGGGAAAACGCCTCGGCGAATTGGACAAGCGGGCGCTTCTTCGTGGCGAGCGGGCAACGCGGAGTTTTTCCTCTTTCTTTCTCCATGTTGTCTTTAGTTCTCTTTTCGCTTACGGTTTTATTGTTTTCGCCGAAGCTTTCACCCTCTTGCCTCCGCCCTCTTTTCGCCTTTTTGGCGCTCATCCGCAAAGGATTTCCCATGGCCCATGCCTCCCTGTCCCAAAACACCGTTTCGTCCCTTCGCCGCCATTTGCGCTCGGCCCGCCGCCCCTTGAGCCGTCAATTGTCTCCCTTGCTCTCGCAAATGCGATTCGCGCGGCGATTTCGGGCGTTGGCTTTGGGGGCGCTTGTCGCTTTTGGATGTCCCTTTTTGGCGCACGCCCAAAGCGGCCCGGACGCGCCGTTGGGCCCTGACGCTCGCGCGGCTCTTCAATATCTCGACAGCCAAAATTTCACGGCGCTGGACGCTGAGTTGATGGCGATTCAAGCGTCTTTTGAAAAAGGCGCCATTACTGAATACCAGCTTCGCAACGCTTATCGCGCTTTTTATAACCTGAGCGAGCCTGAGCAGCGGGCGATGCTGGCCTGGGAGCAACATTCTCCGAATTCCTATGCCATGCATCTTGCGCGTGGCGTCGAATTGAAGCAAATGGGGTCCCAAGCCCGAGGAAAACGCTTCATTTCCGAAACATCCGAAGCCAGCATCCAGGGCATGGAATATTATTTCAACTTGTCGTCCAAGGAGTTGATGAGCTCCCTGAAACTCACGCCCAAGCCCTATTTGAGCGTTTTCCATCTGATGTCCATCGCGGGCTTCACCGGCGACTCGCAAGCCACTCTTGTTTTGCTGAACGCCGCCAACCATATGTTTCCGGCCAATCAGTTGGCGCGCGAACGCTACATGATGTTCTTGCAGCCCAAATGGGGCGGCTCGCATGAGGCCATGGAGGCCTTTCTGGCTCGCTCTCGGCAGGACGGCGCGGATGCCGCGGGACTCGCGATTCTGCAGCAAGCAGTGAATGGCCCCTGCGACTGCATGGCGTCGCAACAGTGAGGGTTTTCTCGGGCTTCGCCTTGGACGCCGCGCGGCCCCAGAAGAGCGGAGGAATGCGCCAAATAACCGTTTTTCATTTTCAAAAAGGCTCCGAGGAGCCTTTTTGCTGTAAGGATGCCACTGGAGAGCGCTCTACTGCCCGAGCAAGCTCCCGCAGCCGCAAGGCGCAAGCATCCCCCCGAGCAAGAAAAAACAACCCGCCAAATCGAACCAATAAACCACTCGTCGTCCCGGGTTTTTGATCTCTTTTCATCTAAATGCCCAGTCCCCAGCGGATCCGGCAGCGCCCAAAATGGCGACCACCTGATGAATTGAGCCAGCCGCCATGTCGGAATCCACACCCTCTCATACACAAACACAAACCCAATGTGAGCCACCAGCGTCGCCGCCAGCACCGCGGCGCAAAAAGCGCCCGCTGCGCAAAACACTTTTATTGCCGAATTTGAACGCCAAAAGGCGGCGACGGCGAGAGCTCGGCGCAAAAACAACCGGCCAGACTCTGGAATTGGAAAAGCCACTTGCATCATGCAAACTCCTGACTGAAATTGAAAGTTGGGCGGGTTGGGCGATCTTGCATTCCCGCCCAATTTGACGCAACCCCGCCAGTCCCGAGCATTGATCGCGCGGAAAACAAAAAAACTCATCAATGAGATTTTTTTGTTTTTGGTTTGAATTATCGCGATACAATAAGCAATTGACTTGACAACCCGTTCACCTGCGTTTCACGAATACCGTGCAGCGCCCGCGAGGAACCATCATGACCGCCGCCAATATCGAAAAATTTGAACTCCGTCTGGGCACTCCGCTCACGATCGAGCAAATCGAGACAAAAAACGCGAGCCTTTGGGGCCGTTTTTTGCATTGCGAAAACAACCTTCGAAACAACTATAGGGCGCGGGAAATTGTGATTGCCGCGATCTCTTTGGCCCTTGTGGGCACGGCGATGAAGCTCGTGTGTCCGTCATCCTTCTCTTTTTCGGACTGGCCTAATCTCATGGCCTCAGCGTTCGTGGAGCTGTTCGGTGCGTGTTGGTTGTCCTTCCTGATAGCGGGGGGTTTCGATCTTTTTTTCGACGCGCACCCTTCGTGGGCTCCGCTGGAAAAAACGCGCTGCGACCCTATGCTGCACTGGCTCCGAGGCTTGCCCGATGGCGAGGCTTTTCGGCAGGCGGTCATTGCGCAAGGCCGAGAATTCACCCAGGCGGAGGCCGCGATGGCCGAGCGCGTTCACAAAAAGTTCACAGACTGGAAAAAAGAATGCGCTGAAAAATTGGCCCTTGAAACGAAAAACAGGGACAACAACAGCGCCAAAAACGCCGCATGCCGCGCGCTTTATGGCATGCCCGACACAGATTCGACGACTTTTTCGGACGAGGCCCGCGGCAGTTGAACTTGGTGATCCAGGCGAGCCGCGACGCGATCGGCGAGAATGAACGATTTCTCGAGCCGCGCGAAAAACCGGTCGGCCGACTGGCGTTGACGATGGCGCTTGGCATGGCGCGCGCCCGTTTTTGACCCAGCGAAGCTCCATTGCGCGCCGAACCCCCATTGGCCTCGTCGTTTCAAAAAAACAAGGCTCCCTAGGGAGCCTTGTCGTTTCCTGGAAGGCCCCGGAGGCCTCCTTAGCCGATCACCACTTCCACTGCACGCCGACCTGGCCGCCGTAGTTGTTGGTGTGCGAACCCTTCTCCGCCGACACCGTTGCGAACACCGAGGTGGTCTTGGCGACTTCGACCGAGCCGCCCAGGCTCACTTCCACGGCGTTCCGGTCCATCCCGGTGCCGTTGACCGTCCAGCCTCCCGCGCCCGGTGCCGCCGAGAACGCGACGGACTGGTTCAGGGCCAACGCGGTGAAGCGGTGATCCCAAGACACGTCCGCCTGCCACTTCGTCGGTTTCCCGAAGAAAGTCGTCGTCGGCATCGAGAAGCGCAGGCCCAAACGGCTGGACACGTCCGTGTTGGATCCGCCGTCGGAGTTCAGGTTGAACACCGAGGAGCCCGAGCGGGTGTCGTCCGACATCGACGACTGCCAATCGTGGCCGACGCGAAGCCCCGCGTGCGGCTGGATCAAGCCATAGGCGCTTTGGATGTTCAAGCCCGTTTCGCCGTAGATCGAGGCCTGCGTCGTGTGGAACTCGCCCGAAGTCCGGCCTGCCACATTGCCCACCGACAAGTCGCGCGTCAGGCGGTCATTCCAGTAGCCGAAGCTGCCGACCACCGTGCCATAGACCGCGGAGCCCACCGGGTTGTAGGAGCCGAAAATCGACGCCTGCGCCCCATCCACATGCCCGTGCGCCCCGGTGTTGAACGACAGGTTGTCGTTGTTCCAGGTCGCGGCCGCGCCCACCGTCAACTCGGACGTCGCCCGAATCGACGCGCCCACCGTTGCGCTCACCGAGGTGTTGTCCACGCTCGCGCTGCCCTTGGCGTTGTCGCCGTTGACATGGCGCTGCGCTCCGCCTGCGTTGGCCCACAACTCGCCGCGGCCCACAGAGACATCCGTCTGCGGCAGAGCCAGGCGCTCGGAGATCATCCGCTCGTTGGCGCGCGCGTCTTCCTCCGCCACCCGGCGGAACTCCGGCAACTCCGAGCCGTCGATCTGCGTGAGCGTCTGGCGAGCCTGGGCGACCGTGGTTGTCTCCAAAGCGTTCGTCAGGGCGTTGCCGCTGCCGTTCGCGATATTGTCCAGCGCGCGAGCCGCGCCGCGCTGGTTGTCGTTCTGCGCGACCAGGCCAAACCCGCTTTGCGTGAAGCTTTGCGTCGGGGTCAGCGTGAAGGCCACCGCGCCCCCGTCATACGTCACCGTCGGCGTCACAAACGCGAAGTCTTGCTTGACGTTGTCGAACTTGCCCGTCTCGGTCCCGGTGTAGCGGATCAAGTCATAGGTCGCGCCCGGCGTGTATGCGCCCGGTTGCGCTTGAACCGCCAACGTGGAGCCCGAAGCGATCGACAAATTGCCGTTGACGGTCGTGACGCCGCTTTGGCCCGCGCTCGGCGCGACAACCGCCGAGTAGGTCGAGCCCGAAGCGAACGACACGTTGCCGTTCACCGTCAAGCCCGAGCCCACCACCGGGGCCGCCAAGGTCGCGCCGCCCACCACATTCAAGTCGCCGCCCACCGTGCCCGAGCCGAAGATCTCGCCGCCCGATTGGAGCTGCACGTTCTTGGCCATGCCATCGACCTGGATTTGGCCCGCGACCACCGAGTTGTCGGCCTCGCCGCCCGCTTGCACAAGCTGGCCGCCGCCGTTCACCACGTTGGTCGATTGCGCCAAGCCGCCTGACGCCACCAATTGCGCGCCGCCTGACTGCACCGACGCCGAGTTGGCCAAGCCGCCCGCCTCGACCATTTGCAGGCCGCCGTTGTTGACCGTCGAACCGTTGGCGACGCCCGCGCCCTGCACGTCTTGGAGACCCGCGACAGCCGCGCCGTTCGCCACGCCCGCCGACAACACGGATTGTTGGCCGCCCGCTGCGATCGAGGCGTTGTCCGACACGCCCGCCACCGTTTCCAGGCCGCCGGAGTTGACCGCCGTGCCTGTGGCCGATCCGCCCGCCAGAACCGCTTGCGAGCCGCCCGCGTTCACCGTGGTGGTCGTGGCCAAGCCGCCGGCTGAAACCACCACAGAGCCGCCCTGGGCGACAGAACCCACGATTTGCGCGCCGGAAACGACGTTTTGCGTCGCGCCCGCGTTGACCGTGGTGTTCACCGCCAAGGCGCCGGCGTTCAACAACTGATTGCCGCCGACATTGAGGGTCGTGGAGCTTGCGACCGCTCCGCCCTCGATGTCTTGCACGCCGCCGTTCTGGACCGTGGCGCTTGTGGCGACCGCGCCCGAATGCAGAAGCTGCTCGCCGCCGTCAACCAGGGCGTTGTTCGTCGCGCCCGCCGAGAACACCTCTTCCAGGCCGCCGGCGTGGATCAGGGTTTGGTTGGAGACGCCACCCGCCAACACGCCCAGCGTGCCGCCTTGGTCCAAAGCCACGCTTTGCGCCACATGCCCATTGATCGAGAAGGGCGTTGACGCGCCGGCCGACACATACTGGCCGGAGACGATGTCGTCGGTCGTGAAGTTGACCTGCGCGCCCGCGTTTTGCGTGATGCCCGTGGCTGTCGCCGCGTTGCCCGCGGTGGAAGCCAAGGACAATTTGGCGCCCGAATCGAGCTCCACGCCATTGGCTGCGCCGCCCGCTTGCACCGACAAGGCGCCAGCGCTCGCGACCGTCGTGCCCGTGGCGAGACCGCCGCCCGAGACCGTCAGGTTGCCCGCGAGAGCCGTGGAGTCCACCTGGCCGCCGGAGTAAACATACACCGAGCCCCCTTGCGCGACCGCTGTGTTCGCGGCCAACCCGCCGGAGTTGACGGCTGCTTCGCCCCCCGCGGCGACCGAGGTCCCCGAAGCCACGCCGCCGCCCAAGACCGACAGAGAGCCGGAATTCGCGACCGTCGTGTTGGTGGCCACGCCGTTGGCGTTGATCGCCAAAATCCCCGCGGATCCCACCGTCGTCAAATCAGCCGTGCCGCCTGAGTTCACCGCGAACGAGCCGCCATTTTCCAGCACGACGCCGCTTGCGTGCCCGCTCACAACGCTGAACGAGGAGCTTGACGCGCCCGAGACATACACGCCCGAGAGCGTGGCGTCGGTGGACGCAGTGAGGATCGCGCCCGCGTTTTGCGTGAAGTCGGCCGAGCCGCCCGCCAACACCGTTTCTTGCCCGCCTGACGCCACGTTGCCCGCGATGGAGACGCCACCCGAGGTCACCAGCGAGAGGCCGCCCGCGGAGACTTGCGTCCCCGCCGCGAATCCGCCGCCCGCGATTTGCTGTTGAGCGCCCGAATTGACCGCCGTGCCCACCGCCACGCCACCCGAGTCCACGCCTTGCGTCGCCCCGGCTTGCAGGGTCGTCCCTGTGGCCGAGCCGCCCGCGACGACGCCTTGCACGCCGCCGGCGAGGATGTTGGCGTTAGCCGCCACGCCTCCGCCGGAGACCAATTGCGCGCCGCCCGACGACACTTGCGCGCCAATCGCCAAACCGCCCACGCCATCGCCCACCGTTTGCTGGCCGCCGGCGAGAATAGTGGCGCTGATTGCCGCGCCCGCCTCGCCAATGGCTTGGACGGCGCCCGAACCCACGACAGCGCCGGTGTCGACGCCGTTGGAAACCACAATTTCTTGCGCGCCGGCGCCCGAGAGCACGGTGCCCGTGGCTTGGCCTTCATTGATGAAAAACCCGCCCGCGTTGATCGTGGCATTGCCGGCGATCGCGCCGTTGTCCACGCCCATCACGCCGCCGGAATTGACGGTGGTGCTCACCAGCGAGCCCGAAAAGGCCACTTGCTCGCCGTCATAGTTGACTGTGGAGCTCAGAGCGAGGCCATTGCCGACAACCACCTGCGCGCCGCCGTTGAGAGTCGCGCCCACTGCGACGCCGCCTGAAATGGCTTGCAATCCCCCGGCCTGGATTTGAGCCCCGATGGATTCGCCGCCCAACGCGATAGTTTGCGAACCGCCCGCGAGAATTTGCGAACCGGAGTCCATGCCTTGCGCCAACACGTTTTCAATGCCGCCCGATGAGATGACCGAGCCCATCGCGGAGCCTGAGCCCGCGATGGATCCCTTCACGTTTTGAACGCCGCCCGCGAGAATGGTCGTGGCCGAAGCCACGCCGCCGCTCACATTCTGCGCGCCTGACGCGCCGATGGTCGTGCTGGTGGCCAAGCCGCCAGCCAGAACCTCTTGGTCGCCACCGCTGATCACCAAGGCGTTGCTCGCCGCCGCTCCGGAGTTCACCGTCATCAGGCCCATGTCTTGCGTGCCGTTGGCTGTGGCGCCCGCATACACGTCTTGCTCTCCGCCTGCGTTGACGAGCGTCCCAGACGTCAACGCGTTGGTTCCTGAAACCGTTTGCGCGGCTCCGGAGTTGACGATCGTGCTGTCCGCGCGCGCGTTGTCGGACACCGTTTCCACGCCGCCCGCGTTCAGCAAGCTGTTCACGGAATAGCCGCCCGAAGACACCGCGTGGACGCCGCCTGCGCTCACGATCGTGGCGAAGGACTCGCCGCCCGCGGCCACCGTCTCCAAGGCGCCCGAGTTGACCACCGTGGCCGAAGCGAAAGCGCCCGTTCCGGAGACCAATTGAGCTCCGCCTGCGTTGATTTGCGTGTCAAAGGCCGACCCGCCCGCCAACACTGTTTGCTGAGATCCCGAGCCCGTGATGGAGGTCGCGCTCGCGAGGCCGCCGAAGGACACGACTTCTTGCCCGCCGTCGACCAACGAGTTGCTGACCGTGAGGCCCCCGCTGGTCACGCCCGCGATGCCGCCGCCGGAAATAACCGCGCCGGAAACAACGCCGCCGTCGCCGGTGAGCTGTTCGCCGCCGGAGAGGATTTGCGCGCCAGAAACGATTGCGCCCGAGTTGACTTGCTGCACGCCGCCCGAAGAAACCGTCGCGTCAATCGAAGCGCCGCCGTTTTCGACGATTTGCTGGCCCGCGCTGTAAACGGTCGTTGAAGTCGCCACGCCGCCCGACTGGATGTCTTGCGTGCCGGAGGCGTAGACGCTCGTGTTTTGAGCGGAGCCGCCGTCTTGCACCGTCTGAACGCCGCCTGCGGACACCGAGGTGTCGGTGGCGGAGCCGCCGGATTGAACGGTTTGCGAACCGCCCGCGACGGTCGTGGACGAAGCCACGCCGCCACTGGACACATTCTGTTGGCCACCCGCGTCGACCGTCGTGCCCGACGCCACGCTGCCGCTGGACACATTTTGCGTTCCGTCCATGCCCAGCGTCGCGGAGATCGCCACGCCGCCGTCCACCAGGTTCTGCTGGCCCCCTCCGAAGACCGTGGCTCCGACCGCCAAGCCGCCGGCCCCCACCGTTTGGACGCCTTGCACCACGGCGCTCAGATCGGAGCCGCCATTTTGGACAAATTCGGATCCGTTGGCGCTGATTTGGATCGCGCTGCCGACGGCGTTCGCGCCGTCAACGACCACGGAGCCATTGACGACCTGCGTGCCGGATGCCGTGGCGCCCGCCGAAACCAACTGGAGGCCGCCTTGGTCGACAACCGCTGAAACAGCGAGCGATCCCGTGCCGGAGACGATTTCTTGTCCGCCCAGGATTTGCGTCCCGAACGAGGAGCCCGCGGCGATCACTTGTTGCTGTCCGCCCGCGCTGACCGTCGAAGAAATCGCCATGCCGCCGGTTTGGACGGTTTCCACGCCACCGCCCAGTATTGTGCTGTCCAGGGAAGAGCCGCCCGCCGCGACGCTTTCGAGCGCGCCCGCGCCAACCTGGACGCCGGAGACCACGCCGCCGGCAACCGTTTGCTGGACGCCGCCCGCGTTGATTTGCGTGCCTTGGACAATCGAGCCCAGCGTCACCGTTTGCACGCCGCCCGCGTTGATCGCGGCGTTGAGCGACTCGCCGCCTGAATTGACCGTTTGCGTCCCGTCGATGTTGGCTGCGACCGAAAGGCCTCCGGACTGGATGATTTGCTGCGCGCCGGCGTCGATTTGCGCGTTGTCGGACTCGCCGCCCGCTTGGATCGTTTGCAAGCCATTGGCGTTCACCGTGGCGCTGACTGACAAGCCGCCGTCGCCAATCACTTGCTGGGCTGCGCCTTGGATGACAGACGCGGAATCCACGCCGCCGGACAACACGCTTTGGACTGCGCCTGCGCCAATGGTCGCGCTCAACGCCAAGCCGCCGTCGAGAGTCTGCGAGCCATTGATCGCTTCATTGATGGACGAGCCGCCCGCCAGCACCGTTTGCGTGGCGCCCGCGAACACCTCGCCTTGCAGCGATGAGCCTCCTGCGCTGACAATTTGCGCGCCGCCCCCGAACACGAGCGTGGCTTGCGCGACTGAGTCGGAAACGGTTTGCAAGCTGCCCGAGAATATTTGCGCGCCGCTTGCCACGCCGCCGTCGACCAAGGTCTGAACCGCGCCATTTTGAATCCCGTCGCTCAGCGACTTGCCGCCCGCGCTCACGAGCTGAGAGCCCTGAATGCTGTTGCCTTGGGCAATGCCGTCCGAGCCCACGGTTTGTTGGGCGCCCGCCTCGATGAATGAACCGGAAACCAAACCTCCGGCGCTCACGTTTTGCTGGCCGCCGTTGGCGACGATGTCGCCGATCGCCACGCCGCCCGAGACGATATTTTGGACGCCGGCAATCACTCCTCCGCTGTCCACGCCGCCGTTGACTGTTTCTAACCCGGCCGGAGAAACTTGAAGGTTGGACGCCAGGCCGCCGACACCGATCGTGGTCGTGCCGTCCAGAATTTGCGTTCCGCTGGCCACCGCTCCGGCTTCAACCAACTGCGAGCCGCCCGCGGCTATCGTGGAGCCAGAGTCCACGGCTCCCGCGCCGGACAAGACCTGTTGGCCGCCAATGATTTGCGCGTTGTTGACCGTTCCGCTCAAGACGGTTTGAAGGCCTCCGCCTGCGACAAAAGCTGCGTTCGATTGGCCGCCATTCACGGTTTGCGCGCCTCCCGCCTCAATCGTCGCGTTGATCGACAAGCCGCCCTCCAGAATGGCTTGTTGCCCCCCAAATTGGACATCGGTCGTTTGGTCCAGGCCGCCATTGAGCACCAATTGACTCGCGCCGTCGCCAATGACCGCGCCCGTCGCGTCGCCGCCCGAGAGCACTTGCAAGGCGCCCGAAGAAAAATGCTCATTGAGGGACAAGCCCCCCGCCAACACCGTTTGCGCGCCATTCGCGAACGTCCCGCTCACCGACTCGCCGCCCAATTGAACGGTTTGGGTCGCGCCCCCGCTCACCGACACGCTCAACGCTGAGCCGTTGAGGCCCAAGGTCTGCGCGGCGTTGTCCGTGAAGGTGTCGGAAATCGACTGCCCGCCCGCCACCACCGTTTGCGTGGCGTTGTCGATGAAGGAGCCGGAGAGCGATTGCGCGCCGATTCCGGACACCAGCTGGTCGCCCGTGCCCAACACGGTGGCCTGGGTGGCCACGCCGCTCGCTTGCACGGTTTGTCGGCCGAACACCAGAGCGCCAAGGGACTGTCCGCCGGCGATGGTTTGCTGTCCGCCAAGGGCCACCGAAGCGCCTGCGTCCACGCCGCCCGACTGGACTGTTTCCAGGGCGCCCGAAGAGATTTGCGCGAGGCTCGCGTTGCCGCCCGCGGCGACTTCGATTGAGCCGCCCGCTTGGACTTGCGTTTGGCTCAATGCGCCGCCGGAGCCCGCGATTTGAACCGCGCCAGAACCGACCAGCGCGCCGGTTGTTTGAGCGCCGCCAATCACTTCTTGGGCGGCGCCGGTTTGAAGCGTGGTGTTGGTCGCGATCGCGCCCAGGCCGTTGAGAACCTGGATGCCGCCGCCCTCGACGAACGTGCTGTCAACGACGGAGCCGGAGAACACGATTTGTTGCGCGCCGTTTTTCACGTCCGTGCCGGTGGCCACGCCGCCGGAAGACACGCTTTGCAGCCCGCCGCTGAGCACGACTGTGTCGCTGGCGCTGCCATTTGCCTGCACGGTTTGCGAGCCCGCGATTTGGGCGCTCACCGCGACCCCTCCGGCTCCCACGTTTTGCCTGCCGTTTGCCAGAACGTCGGTTGACGACGCGCGCCCGCCCGAGATGTTTTGCGCGCCGCCCGCAGCCACGAGCTCATTGGACGCCAAGCCTCCCGCCACAATCGTCTGCAATCCCACGATCAAGTCGGTGGAGGCCGATCCGCCGCTGCCCACGCTTTGGACGCCGCCCGCGGAAATGATCGCTCCCGTTTCCAACCCCAAAACAACTTGCTTGCCGCCCGAGGCGACCGACGCGTTGTCAGAATTCGCGCCGACTTGGATATTCTGTGTGGCGCCCGCGCCGAAAAACCCGCGGTGGCTCACGCCGCCCGCGCCAATCACCTCAGTCGCGCCCGCTCCGTTGGCGTTGGTGTTGAAGGCCGCGCCGCCACTGGACACCGTCTGCAAGCCATTTGCGACCACGCGCGTGTTGGAGGCGACACCGTTCGCCAAAACGGTTTCCGAGCTAAACGCCGACACGGTGCTGCTGATGCTTTCCCCGCCGCTCAGGAGCAGCGCGCCGTTTGAGGAGACGTTGGCGTTCGAAGCCTGCCCGCCCGCCAGGACGGTCAAGGCCGCGCTGCCCCCTGTCACCGTGGCGCCGATGCTTTCGCCGCCCGTGAACACCGTTTGATGGCCTTGGTCCAAAACATCATTCACGGATTGTCCACCGGCCAAAACGTTTTCTTGCGCGCCCGAAGTGAAGGTCACGGCGCTCGTGATCCCGCCCGCGGAAACCGCTTCCGTGGCGCCGGCGCCGATCGAGACGCCCGACAAAATGGCGCCAGAAAGCAGCGTTTGCGTGGAGCCGGAAAGCAACGACGTGCCGCTGGCCAGGGCGCCCCCATACAACATTTGATTGCCGCCCGAGGACACCACGGTGCCCGATGCCAAGCCTCCGCTGTTGATGGTTTCCACGCCGCCAGCGCTCACTTTTGTCCCGATCGCCACGCCGCCGGCCTCAATCGATTGTGAGCCGCCGTTGGCAATCACGGCATTAAGGGCCGTGCCGCTGGCCACGTCTTGAAAACCGCCCGAAGACACCACCGTGTTGGACGCAACGCCGCCTTGCAAAGACTGCACGCCGCCCGCCAAAACCTGCGCGCCGCTGGCCGCGGCTCCCGTGTAGACCAACGCTTGGCCGCCCGCCTGAATCGTGTTGTTAACGGTGGAGCCGCCGGTTTGGAACTGATAGCCGCCTGACACATTGGTGGCGGACGCCGTGCCGCCCACTTCCACATATTGTTGGCCGCCTGCGCCAATGACAGAGTTTGACGTCACGCCGCCGAGGGCGACGTCTTCGGTGGCGCCCGCGTTGATCTGCGCGTTGAGGCCGACGCCGCCGGAGAGCACGGTGAAGCCGCCATTGTCCGCCACCGTGCCATTGGCCACGGCGCCGGCTCCTGAAACGACCTGGTTGGCGCCGATTCCGACCAAGTGCGTGTTGGTGGCCGTCGCGCCCGCGCCGATGTATTCGGCTCCATAAGTGTTCAACACCGTGCCCGAAGTCGCGCCGTTGGTGACTGAAATGACCGAAGAAGTGGCCGGCAACGTGTCCGGATCAGTCGAAGCCAGACCCGTCAAAGTCGTGCTCGTGGCGATGCTCCCGCTCTCGACCGTCACGCGGCCGCCCGAGGTGACCGTCGCGCCAGTGATCGCCCCGCCATTCACGTCCAAGAGGCCCGCGCCGCTCACAATGGTTCCTAGCTCCACCGAGCCTGAGCCCACCGTCACCGTTTGTCCTGGCAAAACAATGATTCCGGTTCCGATCGCTTGCGCCGCAGGCGCGCTGAACAGGCCAAAATTCGTGAACAAGCCGGCGATCAACAACTGGACCAGGCGCGTGGCGCGAACGGAGCGAAAGCCAAAGCGACGAAGACCGTATTTGCGGCGAAAGGTGATGGATTTCATTTTTGAAGTTCTCTCAGGTGGACATCGGATGGGAAATCGAGTGGGGCCGGATTTTCGCGCAAAGGCTTCTTCGGACGAAGAATGGCGATTCAGCGCAATTTGGCGGACCCAGCGATTCAACTTTTCTGACGATCACCTGTCAAACACAAAACAGCGCCGCTTGTAATAAAAGAAATAAAAACCATTGCCTTTCGTCCGCTATAAATAAAATACCGCAACGCAGCGCTTAAATCCCCTTAATTCGCGCGTATAACATACGGAATCACGGCCGCAATGGTTCTTTGCCGTTCTTCTTGCTTCTTTTTGTGCATTAAAAACCCTCTTTTCCAATACGTAAAATAACGTAAAAATACCGTTTATCCCAATTCAATGTTTCATTCTTGCGATAAAAACCCTCGCTCTTGCCTTCTTTGCTCAATTTTCAATTTGTCGCGCCAAAAATTATTTTTTTGACGGCATAAATTTGGCTATTAACCGAAAATTGAAATGTTTATTCGGTTTCACAATCCTGGTTTGTGATCTTCGCCTTGAAACCATTCAACCGAATGCGTGTTTTTTTGCGCCGCGATTGCTCGCTCGATTTATTGTTTTTTTGAATGACTGGTTGCCTCGCCCTGCCAGAAGGGTTCAAACCATCGTGGACGTGCACCCCTAACTCCAACGGAGATCCGGAGTGCTCGAAAAACAGGCCAGATCGAGGAAAACCGCGGTATCATGTGGAAACTTTCGACACGAGGCCATTCATGAGTTGGAACGACGCCAGAAACGAAGCAAGCGATCGCCTGAGCCAATGGCCTGCCTCGATTGCGCTGTGGGGGGGCAAAAAGATTCTCGCAGAAGAAGCAAAAAAAATTGGGTCTTTTTTCACAAAAAAAAACAAGCCGTTGTCCGGCGCCGCGCGGGTGGCGCTCTTTTTCGCGTTGGCGCAGATTTCGGTGGCGATTCTTTCGCTGTCGTTTGTCTTTGTGGGCGCGGCCTGGTTGACGATTTTGACAAAGACCCCCTCATCCGGAGATGTCTGGTTGGTTTTTCCGTTGGTGGATAGCCTCAAAGACGCCAATTTGGGGGAAAAGGTCAATGCGCTGGGCCCCGACATTTCAGAAACGCTGAGCCAAAATTCCTATCACTTCGTCGCGCTGGCAAACAGCGAATCCCACTGGAAAGACGTGGAGCCCCAAACGAAAGTGAAACTGATTGCTTGTGAAAAAGCCGGCTATTGCCGGACGGCCCAATTGGATGCGAATGGGGCTCTTTTTGGCGGGCGTTTTTCTGAGATCAACATCTTGACAGGGAAATTCCCCCGATTGCCAGCGCCTGTCGCGGCGCAGCGACAAGGAACTCAATGGGTTAACTCTTCGGATCGGGATGTCGGAGCTCTGCTCATATTGATTGTATGGGCCTTGGCGATCACAATTTTCGTGGCAATCGGTTTTTTTTGGGTCGGCTTTTTGGCCACGCCCGAATGCGCTTTGCGTTGGTGGACCAAGCGGATTGAGCGGGTGTGTTCCGCCGGCTTGCCGGTTTTTGAGCAGAAGCAACTCTTCAAAGAGGCTCGCGGCGCGAGCCGGCGAACTCGTTTGAAAGGACCGGGCCCGCCAGCGGACATCGACGCAGCGCAAGAGGTTCCGCCATCGGCGCGCGGCGCAAGGGCCCGCCGGCTTTGACTGCCTCCTGGGCTTCGATCGAAAAGGGCGCTTCGCGCGCCTTTCCCTGGGTGGCAAACCAAAAACGCCGTGAAGCGGCGTCCTCAATCACCGTTTCCCGCCCATGACTACAGACGTTTTGCGCCTTGCGGCGCCGCGGGATGATTTTCTCGCGCGCCGGCCTCCTCTGGCAATCCGGGCAACGCCTCCGCCAGCAAAACCCCGCGCTCGCGCTCCGCTCGAGCGCGGCCTTTCATTTGTTCGATTTTTTCTTCAATGAGCCTTTTTTCTGGCATTTTGGATTGCATTTCCCGAGCGATGCTGGACGCCCACCATGCAAATGCCGCCAAACAAAGACCCATGATTGTTGTCAGCGCTAACAACATGACAAATACAATGACGAATTTTTCCTCTCCTCTTGCGCGGGATTGAAGAATTTGCGAGCCGACAAACGCGGCCATCAAAAAACTGGCCAGAGCTGCCACTGCGAGCGCGGCCGCTCCTTGCCCAGAGCCCTGGCGCGCCCAGTAACGGCTTCGAAGCGCAGCCGCCGCCCAGTGAAATCTGACTTTTTGAATTGTTCTTTTCATATTCTTTTTTTCTGATCCCTGTCCATATGGCGCGAGATGCGCGCAGAGCCTTTTCCGTGGATGCCACGGCGTATGATTTTTTTCGAAAGAAAAGATGCTCATTCTATCGCAAACCAGGGAAGAGCGACGTTCCTTTTCACAAAAAACAAGGCTCCCGCGGGAGCCTTGTCGCTTCCTGGAAAGCCCCGGAGAGCCTCCTTCGCCGATCTCGTCGGCTTCCCGAAGAAAGTTGTCATCGGCATCGAGAACCGGAGGCCCTGGCGCGAGGAAACATCCGTGTTGCCGGCGCTGCTGGAGTTCAACGCAAAGAGGTTGAAGCCCACGGTCGTCGAGTCGCTCATCCCGGATTGCCACTCGTGGCCCACGCGCGGCTGGATCAACCTATGGGCGCTCTGGATGTTCAAGCCCGTCTCGCCGTCGATCGACGCCTGCGTCGTGTGGAGCTCGCCCGACGGGCGTTCCGCCACAGGGTGTTCTTTTTATAATGCTTTTTGTCGCGCCATAATATTCATTGAAAGATAATTTCGAGCGACAAAAACGCTTATAAGCGAATAATTTTCCAACTCTAAAAAAACTCCGGTAGAACAATTTTTATTTGCCGAATCCTATTTCCGTCCACGATTTTATTTTTTATTTAACCAAAAATTGAAATTAAAAATCGCCCGACTGGGCGATCATTTCCCGCCGCCTCAGTTTAGGAATTCGGAAGAGCGCTTGGCGAATCGCGTGTTGGGCTGGGGCTGCCCCCAAGCAGCCCTCGCGAGACAAATTTCTTTAGGGTCGAATTCGGCGCTTTGCGGCGCTTGCGGGCTCCGCGGCTTTTCCCTCTCGATCTTTCCTTCGACGCGACGCCTCCCTCAACGAATCGCAAAACACAAAGCCCGCGATCATGGGAAGGATCATCGCGCACCAAGCGCAGGCGGCCAGAAGAACGATCTCGATGGCGCCCCTCGTTTGGCCGTTGCTCACCGTTTGGATCGAGGCCATGGACGCAGCCCCCACGCGGCCTGTCACGCGTTGCGTCCCGTCAGCGTCTTTTTGGATGCCCGTTTCATACGCCCAAAGGCGCGCCGGCTTGCCGTCTTTGGAGTTGAGCGAAATTTTCCAGTGCGTCTGATCCAGCCGCGTGATCGCGATGGGCTGATTGTCGCCCGCGACCCAATGAGACTCTCGCGCGCTGAATCCCGCCGCGGGCGTGTAATACTTTCCGCTCACAATCGCCGGCGTCGCGGCGATTTCCCCACCGACAATGATTTGCGCCACGCCGCGCTCGTCGGTGTTGGCCGCGGCCATCGAAATGGAATGGTCGGCGTCGTCTTGCGTCCCCGCGCTCACGCGCGCGGCCAGGCGCAAGGAAAGCAGCGCCTCCCGGTCGACGCCAAGCCAGCTTCCGGAGGCGCCGCTATCGCCGGCAATGGCGGGGCTTTCGCGGATTTCCTGCTCTTCCGCCGTGAGCGGAGCGCTGATGCGTTCAACGAGAAAGGGCGAGGAACTCACGGCGACAAGCCAAGCGAACGCCGCCAGGCTCAGGCGGACCTTGTCGGATTTCACTTGCAGCGCCAGTTGCGCGTCCGACATTTGCGCCGGCAGGGGCTGGCGCAACGGCAGAGGGGAATTGCCCAACGTTGTGACTGACACCATTTTTTTCTCTTGTTCGGCAAAGAGCCGAAGAATGGATCGACACGGGTCTCCGAACTATTCGGAGAGACTGCTGTGGCGAACTCTTCCCTTATTATAAGCCGGCCCCGGGCCGTTGGCCAGACCCTCGCTTTGGCCTCTGCGCTTTCTCATTCTTTGCGCAATCGTTATCGGAGGTCGCGCAAAACCCCGTCGGCCATGGAGAGGAAGCGGTCAACCCTTTGGCAGTGCGTCGAAGTCGATCCCGCGCCGGCGACCTTCCAAATCCAACGCGTCTTTTTGCAACAGCCGCTCTTGCGCCTCATGGCGTTTGCGGGCTTTCGCCAATCGCGCTCCAATCACGGGGATTTTGTCAAAAAGGGATTTTTCCTTTTTCACATAGCCTTTGGCGCGCGCGGCTTTTTCCATGAGGGCGAGCTTCACGCGCGCCGCGTGAAGGCGTTCTGCGAGAGTGTATTGGTCCATGAGGCATCCAGGTGAGAGGGATAAGGGGCGGATAAATCAAAGCAAAGCAAAGCAAAGCAAAGCAAACCTCTGCCATAGGCGCGAGCCCCCCGCTGGCGCTTGGCTTTGGGGGCGCTGTTTAGCACTTTGCGGCTTGGCTCTCACGGGCGTCAACGCCGTCCAATCCGCTCGCCCGCTCTTTCATCGGACAATCTTTTTCGGCGCGAAAATTCCGCCGACTTTCTTCGCGCGCTGGCGTGCCCGACGAAAAGCGCGCTATAATTCATCATTGGTCGCGCCCGACCCGACGCCATTATTTCTTTTGAGCGCGCTTTTCGCTCCGCATTTCTTTGCTTCGCAAGGCTTTTCATGAACGCCGGATCCATCCTACCGCAGCAGGAATCGATCGACGCTCTTTTGTCGCTGACGACAGCCGAACGCGTTGACCGATTGATTATGGCCGCCGAAGAGGGGCCGTTGGACAAACTGAAAGCCATTTTGCGCGTGGTGTCCGCTGACGCTCAAACGATCAATGGACGCACGGCGCTCATGACCGCTTTGATCCATGAAAGAGTCGCGCAGACGCTTCACTTGATTCCGATCAGCGACCTGTCTTTGCGCGACGCGGGCGGCAACACGCCGGCTATTCTCGCGGCCTACAACGGCTTTATCGAAGGCCTTAGGCGGGTCATGGCGGGATGCGACGTCAACGCGCGAGATGACGAAAGCGCGACAGCCCTGATGTGGGCCGCAGCCAACGACAACCCCGATTGCGTCGAGCTTTTGCTGACTGACGCGCGTTGCGATCCAACCTTGGTTTTAGGCGACTGTTTTTATGCGCAGGGCGCCATTTTTCGCCACCATTTGAAGCTCGCGAACAAGGCCGCTGGCGTGGACATTCGGGCGCCCGATTCCGGAAAGGACGCTTTTTGGCTCGCCGCTCACTGTGGACACTGGGCTTGCGCGGATTTGCTCGCGCCTTATGCCGAAGCCAGTCTTCTGAACGACGTCATGGCTTTCGCGGGCCGAGAGCGCTTTCCTCGAACAATCGCGCGCCAGGAGGCCCAAGCGTTGCGCGAGGTTGTCGGCGACGCGGCCAACGGCTCTCCGGCCGGCTCCTTGGCGTCCAGCGCCCTGTCATCCGCCAACGCCGCCGTGCGCGCAGCCTCTCGCCTCTAAGCCCGCGGCCAACTCTCAGGCGCAAGCTTCTTCAAAGGCGCGATGCGGCTCGACGAGCGACGGCAACGCCTGAATCGATTTTTCCGGTGGCGCTCTTTTTCGTCTCGCGGGCCTCAGCCACAGATTCGGCCTGAATGGACGAAGGCTCTTTCCCCTCGATCGCGCCATTCTCGACAACGCTTCGCAGCTCGTGCTCCTCCACCCTGGCAAGGCCCGCAGGCCATGATTTCGTCCCTTGCCGTTCAATCTCTCTTTCCACTCGCTCCAAAGGAAACACCGCGCACAACGTGTCCAAGCACGCGAAGCGTTTTTGCTGATTGGCGGTCTCCGCGGCCAAATCGAACGCGTCTCGGCCCCGCGAATCTTTGACAGCCCAATCCGCTCTGTGCATGAGCGCCCTCAATGGCCTGTCGTCATCTGCGTTCGCCGCGATCAGCAAGGGCGTCGTGCCGTTTTTGTTCAGGGCGTTCACGGGGCACACGGACGCCAACAATTTCACGCATTCCAAGGCCTCTTCCTCTCCGGGGGAATAGGTGATGATGGCGTTCACCAACGCGGTGCCCCCCATTTCGTCGAGAGCCAATGGGTCGCAAATCTCCATCAGGCTTCGCACTGCGCCAGGGGAAGCGGTCCAGGCGGCCAAGTGCAACGCGGTCGCGCCTTGGTGGTCCAAGGCATTCGCGCCGACCAACTCCGCCAAAGCCCGCAAGGCCGCCGGATCTGCGCAGCCGCCTCTGGCCGCGGCATGCAAAGCCGTGTCGCTGTTCACGGAGGAGCGTTTTTTCAAATGACGATCTCGCGCCAGCTCCACCGCGAACAGAATGCATCCGGCGTCTCCGTTCCGAGCCGCCTCCATCAAGACGTTGTCGCCGTCAGCGCTCACCGCGCACGGGTCGCACCAGGGCGCCAGCAAGCGCATGCCTTCGGCGTTGCCATTCGCGGCCGCCCAGGCCAAAGCGGTCCGACGCCCTTCGTCGCGCGCTTTGACCCGGCTCACGCCGGCGGCGGCCAGCAGGCCTAGATGCGCCTTGACCTCGCCCAAATCGTCTTCGCTGGCGGCCCAAACGACTCGCGCCTCGATTTCCGCGCGTTTTTCCGGCGTGAGCGCCGGCGCGTCGATCTTTTGGGCGAGGTTTTTCAGCAGCCGATTCACGGCGTGCGGGCTCCATGCTGGCGATGAGGCGGTTGAGCCTCCTCCGAAGCCTCGGGCTCCATCTCGGGCATCCTCGCTCGCCAAGCGTTCAGCATCGCCTGGTTGTAAGCGGGGAAGGCGCTGCGCGAGACCAATTCGTCCGGCAGGACCCAGCTTGGAATGACCTTTTCCTCCATCTGGCGCGGCTCGCCCATGTCGGGCGTCCATGCCGCGACGAAGGCGTCGGCCCAGAATGCCTTGCCGCCCGGCTTTTCGGCGGCGCAAATTGCGGCTCCGATCCAGACGGCCTTGTCGGCCGGGACATTGACGCCCGTTTCCTCAAACACTTCGCGCAGGCAGCCGACCTTGGCGGTTTCGCCCGGATCCACCTTGCCAGAAGGCAACCCGATCAAATCGCTCGTTTTTCGCGACACGCCCAAGGCGCGGCCGTCCGGATGCAGCAACAGCAGACCCGCGGCCAGACCCAGGCCAGAATCCATGGCGGCTGCGGCTGCCGTCGCTTCATCCGTGTGCCAGGTTGGGAGAGCGAGAGCGTTTGCGTTGTCGGCATTTTGCGTCATGTGAGGCTCCGAGTGTCAGTTGCATGGCGAATGGCAAGGACAAGTGCCAATTGCGCGGTTTGCGAGAATGCCTCAATTCTACCAGGACACGGCGAGCTTCGCACCACCCTTCGCACCACCCGAATGCTCGGGAAGCATCCGGCGTGGCCACATAGAGACACCGGCTCTGCACGGACACGGCGCTCGCGCCCAGGGCGCGCTCAGAGCGACCGAGCTTTGCGGCGATGCGGGACTGTGTCTGGGAAGGCGCCGCCGACCGCCTCGCCCGGGCGATTGTCCGCGATGGCGTTCGCGGCCTGGCTCATGACGTTCAAAATTTCGGCACGCTCCAGGTGCGCTTCCCACTGTGGCAAACGGAGTGGGAAGCGAAGGCCCATTCCTGAAAGCCGTGTTATTTTTCCCTTCACGGACTCTATGGTCTCGGCGTCCTGGGTGTCACCAATCCAACTGACAACCCAATCAAGCGTTCGAGCGCAGCTTGCGTCCACTTCCTCCCACCAATTGCTCGACAGAAACCCATCGCGGCCAGCGACTCCCGTTTCGAGCGTCGGGGCAACCAGCGCCTGCGCGCATTCCAAATTGTCGTTCAACACCGCCGCTTCCAGGGCGTTTCGCCCCAAAGCGTTTTCGTGGCCCACATCGGACACG
>Ga0105859_1000027_pt1 | contig 80827 bp, 66 predicted proteins | sample OrgsoiDNA_201063_FD_89684 | JGI IMG/M metagenome (GOLD analysis project Ga0105859, IMG submission 89684) | Permafrost soil microbial communities from the Arctic, to analyse light accelerated degradation of dissolved organic matter (DOM) -... | ecosystem: Environmental > Terrestrial > Soil >...
CAGCCACCAGTGATGTATCAGGGCTGCCGCCTTCGCGAGCAAGCTCGCTCCCACAGTGGTTCTATGTTCAGACCGGAATCTGCGGCAAACACCAAACCTGTGGGAGCCGAGCTTGCTCGCGAACGCGGTGTACCAGCCACCAGTGCTGTACCACGGCTGCCGCCTTCGCGAGCAAGCTCGCTCCCACAGTGGTTCTATGTTAAGACCGGAATCTGCGGCAAACACCAAACCTGTGGGAGCCGAGCTTGCTCGCGAATGCGGTGTATCAGCCACCAGTGATGTATCAGGGCTGACGCCTTCGCGGGCAAGGTGGATCGCCACCCCGGTCGCACTACGCCAACCAATCCAGCGTCAGGATCAATCGACGTTCGCCCGCCCTGGGCTGTGGCGAACGATGGACCAGGCCGAAACCTTCGTTGCCCGTCCAGCGCTCGCCTTTGAGCAGCGCCACGTCACCCTCGTTGATCTGCTGGATCAACGAAGCATTCTGCGGCTCGCCCTCGGCGCGGCCCAGTTGGGCACGGTTGATCGCGCCCTCCTTGAGCCACTGGCTACCGATGCCGGCATAGGTGGTGATCAACCGCACCGGTACGTGATCGACATGAAAGCGAGGGCACATGGCTTTATCCAGCACCCGCAGCCGCAAACCGATGCATTTGGCGCCCAGCAGGCAAGCGTAGGCGCTGACCAGCCAGGACACGTCGGCCACGAAGCCGTCATAGCCTTGCAGGTCCGTGAAGCCCGAGGCCAGGCCCCGCAGATTCGGTTCTTCGTCGTCCTTGATGTCCAGGGTCATGGACTCGGCCAGCGGCTCGCCCAGCGACAACAACAGCGCGCCGAAGTCTTCAATGTGCGAAGGCAATTGGCGCTGCCAGACCGCCAGGTTTACCCCGTCTTCCAGCACATCGCTGAGCACCTGAGGTGAATCGCCATGCACCTGGCGGATGACTGGACGCAGCTTCAACCTTGGGGCAAGCATCAGGCAGCCGCCTCTTCATGCCATGGGCCGAACGGGTCAGGCAGCTTCGCCCAGCCATCGACGCCAAGGGCCATCTCTTCGTCGGTCAGCAGGCAGCTGTCCAGTTCCGCAGTCAGGCGAGAGAAGTCGATGTTCTGGCCGATGAACACCAGTTCTTGCCGGCAATCGCCCGTAGCAGCGGTCCAGTTTTCCATGATCGAGGCGGTGCTTTCTTCGTCCTGAGGCCAATGGGCCTTGGGCACAAAACGCCACCAGCGCCCGGCAAAACCGTGACGCATCAAACCACCAGCCTGGGACCAGCTACCGGCGTCCTGGTGCTTGCTGGCGAGCCAGAAGAAGCCCTTGGAGCGCAGCAGTTTGCCGTTCACCCATTCGCGGTCGATGAAGCTGAAAAACCGTTCAGGGTGAAACGGACGGCGAGCGCGGTAGGCCGTCGAAGCGATGCCATATTCCTCGGTCTCCGGGGCGTGTTCACCGCGCAACTCCTTGAGCCAGCCCGGCGCCTGGGCCGCGCGCTCGAAGTCGAAACGGCCGGTATTGAGGATCTTGGCCAAAGGAATCTCACCCATCACCATCGGGATGATTTCGGCCTGTGCGTTAAGGCGTTCCAGGATCGCCATCAACTCCTGGCGCTCGCTGGAACTGATGAGGTCGATCTTGCTGATCAGGATCACGTCAGCGAATTCGATCTGTTCGATCAGCAGGTCGGTGATCGAGCGCTCGTCATCCTCGCCCATGGTTTCGCCACGGGTCGCCAGGCTTTCGGCTGCCTGGTAATCGATCAGGAAGTTCATGCCGTCGACCACGGTCACCATGGTGTCCAGGCGCGCAAGGTCTGCCAGGCTCTTGCCGTCTTCGCCCCGGAAGGTGAAGGTTTCGGCCACGGGTAGCGGCTCGGAAATACCGGTGGACTCGATCAGCAGGTAATCAAAGCGACCGTCCTGGGCCAGGCGGCTGACCTCTTCGAGCAAATCCTCACGCAAGGTGCAGCAGATGCAGCCGTTGCTCATTTCGACGAGCTTTTCTTCGGCGCGGTTCAGGCTGACATCGCGCTGGACTTCGCTGCCATCGATGTTGATTTCGCTCATGTCATTGACAATTACGGCCACGCGCAGGTTTTCGCGATTGCGCAGCACGTAGTTGAGAAGCGTGCTTTTGCCCGCGCCGAGAAAGCCGGACAACACGGTAACGGGAAGACGGTTTGGCATCGGGATTCTCATCGGTTACTTTCGCTTGGGTGCAAGGCTCGGGCCTTGTCATATTGGCTGCAGCCAGGGGCCAGCTCATTCACCAATGTTATATTATAACAATGCGAATTAGCCAACCTGTTCGACGAAGGGTTTTTTGATGAATCACGTTTTGAAGGGCTGGATGACGCTACTTTTGCTGATGAGCGCAACGGTTCACGCCGCTGTACCTGTGCCGCGCATTGAGCAGGCTGTTTGTACGCGCAGTGCGGTGTTATTGGCGTGCAGCGATGCGCTAGGCAACGGCTATAGCGTCGCAGCGGCAGGCAAGACCATGTATTTGCGGGGGTATGAGGTGATCGGCAAGCGCAGTTGGGCACAGACCAACAGCCGCTACGGCCAGCTGGTATTTTTTACCGGGCTGGCATCCGACGGGCAGACGTGGGTGGGTTACACCCGGCGCGTGGGCTGGACGACCATCAATACGGTGTCCAGTTCTGATGGCACGCGCAGCAAGATCACCTGCAACCGCATGAGCGGCTGCCAGTGATCGGCATTGAGCTAAATCACACCTGGCCTTGTTTCTCTTTCTGCTCCTGCTGCCAGGCCAGGTAAGAGTTCATCGGTGGGTTGCGCTTGAAGTAGCTTTGCAGCCCCTCAAACAAGCCATCGGCCACGGCCTGCTGGTGGCGCGCAGTCACCAGGCGAGCGCTGTCGCGGCTGTTGGAGATGAAGCCGGTCTCAACCAGAATCGACGGCACGTCAGGCGACTTGAGCACCGCAAAACCAGCCTGTTCCACACGCTTCTGGTGCAGGTCGGTAATGCCCGCCAGGCTGCCAAGAATGGTGTTACCCAATTGCAGGCTGGAGGCGATGGTGGCGTTCATCGACATGTCGAGAATCACGCCGGCCAGCATTGGGTCTTTGTCCTTGAGGTTCAGCAGGCTGGTGGCACCAATCAGGTCCGCGCCGTTTTCCCGCTGGGCCATGAACCGCGCTGTCGCTGAAGTCGCGCCGTTTTCGGAGAGTGCGTAAACCGAAGCACCGGAAGCCGTGATCCGTGGTGCCGCATCGGCGTGCACGGAAATGAACATGTCCGCGTTGTACTTGTGGGCGAAGTCCACACGCTTGCGCAGCGGCACGAAGAAGTCATCGTTACGCACCAGACGCACGTCAAAGCCCTTCTCCCGCTTCAAGCGCTTGGCCAGCAACTGGGCGATGGACAACACCACATCTTTCTCGCGCTGACCTTTGGAGCCGATCGCACCCGGGTCTTTGCCGCCATGACCGGCATCGACCACGACCATGATGTCGCGCTTGGGATGCGCACGATCAACCGTCGGCTCCGGCTTGCTTGGCATGATCACCGGAGCAGCCAGCGCAGCCACTTCTACCGGCGCATGTGCAACGGCGCCTTCACCCAGGTCCAGGACCAGGCGATGGCCCTGGGAACCCTCCGGGCCCAGGACGAAGCTGTTCATCTTCATCGGGCCGGTCAGGTCGAGAACGATCCGGGTATCACCCTGACCAAAGTGACCAGATCGGATGGATTTGATCGGCGTGTTGGCCAGCGCCAGTTGGCTGAAGTCACCGGTCAGCCGCGCACCGCTCAGATCGATGATCACGCGCTCGGGGGCTGACAGGGTGAAGGTTTTGTATTGAATGGGACCACTGAGGTCAAACACCAGTCGCAGCTTGCCATCGGATCGCCACAGACGGGCATCCCGAATCTGTTGAGAGGCGCTGGCGCTAAAAGGAAAAGCGAAAGCAGCGCTGGCAATCAGCATGTTGAGCAGCATTTGACGTCTGTGCATGGCATGGTCCCGCTAAAAAAGAGAGAGAGCATCCCAGCTCAAAAAAAGAAATCGTCGACCCAAGTGTAATAATATAACATGATGTTTCACCTCGAAGACGGACCCGTTTATGAACGCACAAACCCTCCCGGATATCGCAGCCCAAGCCTCACGACAGGCTCTAGCACTGGATTGGGTGGGCATGTGCGGGATCGCTCTGCCAATAATGTTCGAAGGTCAACGCATCAATGCAAAGGCCGATGCAGGCGTCAGCCTGGACGACGGCGAGGCACGCGGCATTCACATGTCGCGACTGTATCTGGCACTTGAGCGACTTGAAAGTGAAACTCTCTCTCCAACATTAATTCGTGGTGTTTTGCAGCAGTTCCTCGACAGCCACGAGGGTTTGTCCAACAACGCTTACCTCAAAATTGCTGCAGAAATACTACTCAAGCGGCCCGCATTGATCAGCCCGCTATCCGGTTGGAAGTCATATCCAATCCAGATTTCTGCCAGTCTGAAGCAGGGAGTGTTCCACGTGGAACTTTCTGTGGACGTGAGCTACTCCTCAACCTGCCCGTGCTCGGCCGCCCTTGCCCGACAATTGATCCAGCAGCAGTTCGTCGACGACTTCGCCAGCAAGCATCTGGACTATGAAACCGTGCTGGAATGGTTGGGCTCAACCCAAGGCATCGTAGCGACGCCCCACAGCCAGCGAAGTAACGCGAAGATTCGCCTGCAATTGAATGAATTGATTAACGATTTGCCCTTCACGCAGATCATCGATCAGGCCGAAGCCGCGCTGGGTACCGCCGTACAAACCGCGGTGAAGCGCGCAGACGAACAAGCCTTCGCCCTGGCTAACGGACAGAATCTGATGTTCTGCGAGGACGCTGCACGCAGGCTGCATCGAGCGTTGAAACTGAACCTGGCCATCAACGGCTTTGAGGTGCAGGTCATCCACGCCGAAAGCCTGCATGCCCATGATGCCGTGGCCCATACGAGCTGGAACTGGATAGCTGAATAATCGCTGAAGACCTTGCACTTGAGCGCGCCGGACACCGCCAATGGTTCTAGACTTGCCTACCACTTGACCCGTGGTTTCAGGCCTGTGGATTGATTGCTGCGCGGGCCGAGACTTCGCTCACATCACCATGAGGTTTTCATCGATGCGCGTGTTAATCGTGCTACTTGCGTTGATCTTTCCGCTGTCATTGTCGGCTGCGGAAAAACTGAAAGTCGTTACCAGCTTCAGCATCCTTGCCGACATAACGCGCCAGATTGGCGGCGACACCATCGTGGTTCAGAACCTGGTCGCCCCTGGGCAAGATGCCCACACCTACACGCCCACCACTGCCGATACCCAGCGCCTGCTCAAGGCTGACCTGATCGTTGAAAACGGTCTGGGTTATGAACCCTGGCTTGACAGCTTCATCGCCAAAAACAACAAGGTAAAACCAACGGTCGTTGCCAGCACGGGTGTGATCCCGGTAACGACAGAGCAAAAAGGCAATACGGTCACCGACCCTTACGCCTGGCTTAACCTGGCCAACGTCGAACTGTACATCGACAACATCACAACGGCGCTGATCGCGGCAGACCCCAACAACGCCAAGATCTACACCTCCAACTCCAAGAATTACGTGAAGCAGATCCATGCCCTGCTGGTTCAGGCCCGGCTTCGCTTCGGTGCGCTCTCGGAGGCTGAACGCAACATCGTGACCTCCTATAACGAGTTGGCGTACATGGGGCATCCCTACGGGATCTACTTCATCGCCCCTGCTGGCATCTCCACTGGCCACGAGCTTTCAAGCGCTGAACTCGCGGCGCTGATCAAACAGATCAAGAACGACAAGATCAACGCGGTGTTCATGGACAACATCAAGGATCCGCACTCGCTGCAGCAGATCACCGACAAGACCAGCGCTCGCGTGGGTGGGCCGCTGTACACCACCTCCCTGGCGACCCAAGGGCCCGCAGCGACCTTCCTGGGCATGTACGAATACAACCTCGACACCCTGTATGACGCGCTGAAGAAGCAATAGCCCTGAAACCAGAGAGGCCTGTCGATCACGCGATCGACAGGCCTCTTGCGCTATACCAGCAGGGTTCACGTCCGGGGTTTGACAGCCCCACACTCCTGGCCCAGCCACACGGCCTTGGTGTCCATGCTGCCATTCTGCTGCGTACCCGTGGCGTTGAATGTACCCACGACCTTGGTGTTGAACTCGCGGTCACTCAGGAACTGGGCTTCGCCTGTGCCCTGCGCTTTCGGGCAACTGAAGCGGAATTTCCAGTTCTTGCCGTTGCGGTCTGTAATCTGCTGATTGCAGCCCGACTTGGGGTCTGTCAGCGGAATGTCATCAGACTGGACCTGCGCCTGGGTCAGGCAGACCCGTACGCCCTTGCCACCCAATGTCACGCCCTGCTTCTGCAGCATCTGCTCCATCATGGCCTGCTGCTCCGGGGGCAGGTTTTTCAGCTGCCCGAGCATCAACTGCAAGTCCGGCAACGCCTGACCATCCACCTGCATATTGCTGGAAGTCAGCTCCCACAGGCCAGGCTGCAGCATCTGCGCCTGGGCCATTGGTGCCGCCAGACAAAACATCCACGCCAACATGCGCTTGTTCATTCAAATTTCCTTGTGATGCGTTTGCTGATAGGTGCGGTGAGGATTATCTGTCCTCGTGACGATGAGCCTTAGACGACGCAAGCCTGAACCAGTTGCACGGTTAATAAAATAGCGACAATCGCGGTCGGCTGTGGTCTGTTAGTCACCAAAAGGTCTGGAGCACGTTCAAGCATGGATTTTCACAGCCCGTATTTTTTCGCCATCGTCATCGGCTTCATCCATTTGCTGGGTAGTATCGCCGCCATTCACGCGCTGTTCACCGTTCGCACGTCTCAGGGCGCGATCGCCTGGGCCATGCCGTTGTTTTTCATACCCTACGTCACCCTGATTCCCTATCTGGTGTTCGGGCGTAGCACCTTTGATGCCTACATCAAGGCCCGCCGTCAGGCCAACGAAGAGATGCGCACTGCCATCGGTGACCTGAACTGGCGACCCTGGATCGAGGAAGCCGTAGCGGCCCGACGCTCCGACGCCTACGCGTCATTGCGGGCCATGCCGAGGCTGGGTCACATGCCGTGCCTGGCGAACAATGAAGTGCGATTGCTGATCAACGGCGACGCAACCTTCACGGCCATCTTCGATGCCATCCGCCAGGCCAAGCAGGCGGTACTGGTGCAGTTCTTCATCATCCACGACGACGACCTTGGCCGACGCCTGCAAACGCTACTGCTGGAAAAGGCCGCTGAAGGTGTCGCCGTCTATGTGCTGTACGACCGCGTCGGCAGCCATGCCCTGCCCGGCAGCTACAGCGAAAAACTGCGGGCGGGCGGCGTGCAGATCAAGGCCTTCGCCACCCGCAGCGGCTGGCTCAACCGATTCCAGGTCAACTTCCGCAACCACCGCAAGATCGTCGTGGTCGACGGGCTCAGGGGCTATGTCGGCGGGCATAACGTCGGTGACGAATACCTGGGGCTCACCCCGCCTCTGGCGCCCTGGCGCGATACCCATGTCGAGGTCATCGGGCCGGTGGTGGCGTGCCTTCAGGAGTCATTCGCAGAAGACTGGTTCTGGGCCACCCGCGAGTTGCCACCCCTGATCCTCCCGGATGCGTTCCCCGAAGACGGCGTGCTTTGCCAACTGCTTGCCAGCGGCCCGGCCGACGCCCAGGAAACCTGTTCGCTGTTCTTCGTCGAAGCCATTCACGCGGCGGTCGAACGGGTCTGGATCACCACGCCCTACTTCATCCCCGACGAGGCCGTGTCAGCCGCCCTGCGCCTGGCGGTACTGCGCGGCGTCGACGTGCGTTTGCTGCTGCCATCGCGACCGGATCACTACACGGTATACGCCGCCTCCAGCCTGTACGCGTTCGATGCGGTGCGTGCTGGCGTAAGGGTGTTCCGCTACGAGCCGGGGTTCCTGCATCAGAAGGTGGTGCTGGTGGACAGCGAAATCAGCGCCATTGGCAGTGCCAACATGGACAACCGCTCATTCCGGCTGAATTTCGAATTGATGCTGCTGACCGTGGACGGCGACTTCGCCCGACAGGTCGAAAACATGCTCAACGATGACTTCGCCCTCGCCCGAGAAATCGGCATCGAAGAAGGCCACGAGACCCATCGCCTGCAGAAACTAGGGATGCGAATTGCGCGGTTGATATCGCCGATTCTGTAGCGCAGACAGAAGTACAAGAAACCTGTGGGGGCGAGCTTGCTCGCGATTTCGGTAAATCAGTCACCCACGATGTATCTGGCCTGACGTCTTCGCGAGCAAGCTCGCTCCCACAATGGATTTGGGTCTGAAACAAATGCTTGAGGCAGATCCAAGGCCTGTGGGAGCGAGCAAGCTCGATCCCACAGAAGGTTTCAGTTCAGCGATAGAGGTCTTCACGGGTTGGCGGCAAGCTGTGGCTGCCATCGGCGAAAGGTTTTACGGCCAGGATCTGGTGCAGGTTGATCCAGCCGCGGGCGAACGCATAGGCGCAACCGGCCAGGTACAGACGCCAGATCCGCAGGGTCTGCTCGGGCACCATGTTCGCCGCTTCTTCCAGCTTGGCTTCCAGGCGTGCGCTCCAGTGCTCCAGCGTTTTGGCGTAGTGCAGGCGCAGACTTTCAATGTCCACCACTTCCAGGCCCGCCTCGCTGATGAAAGCGGTGATCATGGAGACATGCGGCAGCTCGCCGTTCGGGAACACATAACGCTCGATGAAATCACCCGCGCCGCGACCGACAGGACGGCCATCGGTGTGCTTGGAGGTGATGCCATGGTTCATCACCAGGCCGCCCTCTTTCACAGCACCGAACAGGCGCTCGGCGTACAGCTTGAGGTTGGCGTGGCCGACGTGTTCGAACATGCCGACACTGACCACCTTGTCGAAACGGCCATCCTGGGGCAGGTCGCGGTAATCGAGCAGTTGCAGATCAACCTTGTCCTGCAGACCTTCGGCATTGACCCGCTCACGGGCCAGCTCAAGTTGCTCACGGCTCAGGGTGATGCCGAACACTTTCACACCGTATTCGCGGGCAGCGAAACGCGCCAGGCCACCCCAGCCACAGCCTACATCGAGCAGGTATTCGCCCGGCTTGAGGCGCAGCTTGCGACACAGGTGGTGGAATTTGTCCTGCTGGGCTTGTTCCAGGGTTTCAGTGCCAGTCTTGAAGTACGCGCAGGAGTAGACCATCTCGCGGTCCAGCCACATCTGGTAGAAGGCGTTGGACAGGTCGTAATGGTAGGAAATGGAAGCAGCATCTGTGGCCTTGTCGTGCTCCGACCGGACCGGCACTACGGCCTCATCATCCACGAGGGCCTGGCTCAGCTCATCGCAAACCCGCACGACTTCGCTAATGGAGCCTTCGAGTTCGAGCCGGCCTTCAACGAAGGCGCTGCCCAGCAGGTCGAGGCTTGGATGGGTAAATTCGGAAACCAGCTGCGGGTCTTTGACGATGATAGTGACACTGGGGTTCTGGCCCAGATCGAGCTCATGACCGTCCCAAAGCTTGAGCCTTAGCGGCAGGTGAAGATTCTGTAAAGCTGGTGGTAGTTGCGCAAGCATCGATAAAACCCCCGATTTCAGAAACTCAAAAAAGGGTAGTCCAAAACCAGCTCCCGAGCAGGAGCTGTGAGGCTATTGGCTTTATAGCGTTTTTGCTATGAATCTTATGTCGAGAACCCGCCATTCCCGAGGATTCGAGTCAATTCAAGCCCTGTGATGGAGCACCTATTCATCTCAGAGCTTTAATTTGTAACAGAGTTCGTCCAAAGCTCAAGCGAATTTTTATACTTAGTGAACCACTCCCGCCGGCCCGTCTTAAGCCTATTTCACCGACAAGTGCGGATCCTCTGGCCTACAACCAATTCAACGTGAATCGTTTTTAGCACTCTCTTCCAACTTTAGTAGGGGTTCCTGAAAGCGCAATAAACGCCCGGCGTTACCCAGCACCAACAGCGTACTGAGGTTGTGCAACACAGCGGCAATCATCGCTCCGGCAGCCCCCAGCAGGCCAAATGCCGCGAAGGCGACGATCGCCAACGTCCAGCCCAGACCGATGATGACGTTGACCTGAAGCGTCTGGCGGCACTGGCGACTCAGGCGCACGCAGGTGCCCAGGCGACGCAGATCACTGCCAATCAGCACGATGTCTGCCGAGGCCAGTGCGATATCCGCCCCGCCCGCCCCCATCGCCACCCCGACGACGCCCGCTTTCAGCGCCAGTGAGTCGTTGATGCCATCGCCAACCACCATGGGCCTGAAGCCGCTTTTGATTTCACCCATGACCCGGTTGAGTTTGTCCTCCGGCAGCGCCTGGGCCTCGATATCACTGATACCGACCTCACGCGCCAGGTTGTCCGCCACGCTTTGGCGGTCACCGGTCAACAACAACTGCCGCCCCAACCCCAACTCACGCAGCTCGGCCAGCGCCAGACGCGCTTCCGGCTTGAGGCTGTCGGCCAGCAGCAGCCAGCCCAGAAACACACCATCTACCGCCAGGCCAGCAATTGGACCGTCATGGGCCGGAACCTCGGAGGTCGCGATGTTCAATTGCTCGAACAGCTCAGGACGCCCCAATGCCGCCTCCCCATGTTCGGTGTGCGCGACGACACCCAACCCCTGGCGCTCACGTATTTCGGTCAACGACAGCAACTGGTCTTTGCTCACCAATACAGCCAACGCCCGACTGACCGGGTGGCTGCTGGCTGAACCCAGGCTGGCCGCCAGCTCAAGCATTTGTGGGTGTTCCTGCCCCATATTCTGGATGGACTGCAGGCGCAGGCTGCCGTAGGTCAGCGTCCCGGTCTTGTCCACCACCAGCGACGTAAGGTCCGCCAGCTCTTCGAGGAACGCCGAACTGCGAATCAAAATGCCGTGCCGCGCCGCCACCGCAATACCCGCGATAGCCGTTGCAGGCGCCGACAACACCAGGGCACAGGGGCAAGCGGCAACCAGCACCGCCAGCATGGCCTGGGCGTTATTGGTGATAAACCAGGTGACAGCGGCGATCAGCAGCACCAACACCATGTAGCTGCCCGCATAGCGTTCAAGCAACCGGGTAATGGGCGGCTTGGAGCGCTCGGCGCTCTGCATCAGGGCGATGACCTTGCCCAGCGTCGACTCGTTGCCAATGCGCGTGACTTCGATACGCAACAGGCCATCGAGGTTGATCGCACCACCGAACACTTCCATGCCTGTGGACGCTTCCAACGGCACCGACTCACCGGTGATGGGTGCAGTGTCGAGGCTGGCCTGGCCGGACAGCACACGCCCGTCGGCCGGCACCCGATCGCCGGCGCGGACTTCCACCTGATCGCCTGCCACCAATGTCGAGTTATCCACTTCACGCACACTGCCGTCGGCGGTGATCAGCCGCGCATGGCTGCGGGTGAGACGACCCAGGGCCTGAATCGCCTCCTGGGAGCCAATCACGCTGCGTTCTTCCAGTACATGGCCGAAGATCATGATGATCGGCAGCAAGGCGGCGGTCATCAGATCGCCCGTCGCCCAGGCACCGAGCATGGCCAGCGCGATCAGTTGATCGGTGATGCCGTGCAGGCTCGGGTATCGCAGGCTGTGCCAACCGGCACTGACCACCGGGATCGCCACCAGCAACGACGCGGCACCCAGCAGCAACTGGCTGACACCGGTCTGCTGTGGCGCAACGAAACGCCAGACCAGCCCCAATGCGAGCAACCCCAACGCCAACATCGCCAGCGTCAGTTGCCGGGCGGCGCTACGTTGCTCCGACCCCGTCAACATGCTGGCCGACGCTTGCGGTTCGGCGTGGGTGTGAACGGCTTCGCCACTCATTGTTCTGCTCCCTGGATGATCAGGCGGGAATCGTCATGGGGATCGACCGTGGTCACCGACCCAGCCTGACGGAGGATGGTAGGGACGCGCTCGCGGTAGATCCGCAGCATCAGGCCAGGATCGCTCTGGTCGTGGACCGACTGCGCCAGGCTGGTGACCGTTGCGGTATCGGTCTGCGCCTTGGCCAGCCGCTCGGAGGCCTGGGCATGAGCGACCTGCAGCGTGCGGTCTGCCTGCTGGTTGGCGCTCTGAGTGAGTTTCTCCGCGTCGGTACGAGCGTTGGCCACCGCCTGATCGGCTTGCTGGCTGGCGGTCAATACTGCGTTGAACGCGTTAACGGCCGCTGCTGGCAAGCTTGACTGCACGTCAACCCGCGCCACTTCGATACCAATACCCACACCCGTAGCGTTCAGCTCGACCAGGCGCTTGTTGATGCCCTGCACCAGATCGCCTCGCAGCCGTTCACGGCGCTCGGCCGCCTTGCTGTCGGCCCCTACCAACTCGGGACGCGCCACCAGAATGGTGTCCAGATCCCGCGCAGCTGTCAGGGCCAAGGCGCTGCGATTGACCAGTCGGTCCAGCGCAGGCAACACATGATCACCTTGCAGCACAAAGGCGTAAGGGTCGGTCACCTTGTAGTACACCGTCACATCCAGCTGTACGACACCTGCGTCACCGGTCAACAAAAAACCGGAACCGGCCAACGCATCGGCCATGGGCGTCGCAAAGCTGGCGACCTTGTCGGCCTGCAGCGCCGCAGGCGAACGCAACAAGGTCTCGACACGTCGCTCGATCACCCGGTCCGCGGAAGGCAGCAACACCACTTGCTCAAAGGGTTGCGGCCAGGCGACCAGCAACCCGGCGTTCTGGATACGCTCCAACGCGCCGAGCCGCAAAACCACGGCACGGTTCTGGGGATCGATCTGCCGCACGTTGGACGAAGCCCAACCCAACGCTGCCAGCAGCGTGACCGCGTACAAACCGAGAAACGCCAGACGGCTTGCCTGCAACCAGGGGCTGTTCACCGGGGGACGTTCGTCCACCGGGTCGTCATGGGCAACAGGCTCACTCATGGTTGCGATCCGCTTTTGCCATCCAGGGTTGGCGGCCCATCCACCAGCACCCGGAACGGCGCAGCGTCGGTGCGCAAAATCAGCTTGGTGCCGGGCGTAACGATGGTGCCCAGGGTGTCCAGCGAACGCAGCAGGTTGTAGAGCTGCGGAGAACCGGCGTAGGCCCGGCCATAAATCTGCGCCGCCTCGACTCGCGACTGAGCCTCGATGTCAGCGGCCTTGACCGTGGCATCAGCCTCGACGATCCGCGCATCACGCTCGGCGGCCGAACGGATCTGCGCCGCTTCACGTTTGCCCACGGCAGTGCGTTCGGTGGCGATGGTCTCGCGCTCGGCCCGCATGCGGTCCACCGTGGCGTTGAGCGTCACTGACGGCAGCGTCAGCCGCTCGACGCCGACCTGCAATACACGCACGCCATAGGTGGTGAGCAACTGCTGGTCGATCTGCTGGCGCAACAGGTTCTCGAAGTCGGCAATCCGGACCTGGCTGGCATCGGTGTTGACCAGGCTCGACAAGTCGAAGCTGGCGGCGGTGGTTTCCAGTGCCGAGCCGACGAACGTCCGAATCTGACGCGCCGCTTCGTCCGGCTGGTTCTGCACGGCACGCATGAAACGCTGCACGTTATCCGGGTCGCCCTGCACCTGCCACGCCACGTAGGCCTGGACGATGATCCGCAAGCCGTCACGGGTACCGACATCCTGCAGGCCGCTGGAGGTGGTGCGCAGGCGCAGGTCCACCGGAATGGTTGCTTCAAACGGCGCGGGCCAGCGCCAGCTCAGGCCGGGCTCCAGCAGTACACGAGCAGGGTTGCCAAAGCGCGTGATCACGGTCGCCTCACCCGAGCGAACCTGCACCAGGCTGGCAGCGGCAATGGCGAAAGCGATCAGCACCACCGCCAGTGCAACCCGACGCAACGGGAATTTCGCCGGGCCTGCGGCTTCGCCATGATGATGACCATGCCCGCCGTGGCCGTGGTGGTGGCCGTGACCCGCATGATCGTGATGGTCGTGGTTATGAAACAGACTCAAGGGTCGACTCCTTATTGAACGGCTTTACGCGGCGCCGTTGGGTCTGCCGGTAGTGTGAAGGTGCGCAGGTCGATGGTCGGGGCGTTGTCGCCACCCAGGCGATGGTCCAGCACCAGCAATTTGGCGTGGGTCAGGCCCTGGCTCAACTGCGTCAGGTACTGTTCCAGCAAAAACGCCTGCCCCGCCTGGGAATAGGCCTGGCGTTCGGCGCTGAAACGCAGGTCCGCGCCCTGGGCAGTGGCCAAGACTTCACGGGCACTGGCGGCGGCCTGATCGTGAGCAACGCTGGCGTTGAGTTGTGCGACGTTGGCCATGTCGGCGGCCGCGCCTCGCTCACGCGAGATCAGGGCCTGGGCACTGATCTGCGCCGCCTGCACTGCGTGATAGGCATTGGCGGCACCGGCAGGCGGGTGAATGGACTCGACCACCGTGGCGAGGATTTCCACGCCGCTGTTCAGCTGTTTCAGGTCGGCCTGCACTGCATCGCCAATGTCTGTGGCCAGCGCAGCCCGTTGCTCACCCAGCAGTTCATCGAGCGTGCGGCTGGCGAAATCGTGGACCAGCACCCTGCTGGCCGTGCTGCGGATCAGCGTGGGCACGTCGGCGCTGTTGTAGATCGACGCCATGGCCGCCTCGTCACTCAGGCCGATGCGGTAGACGAAACGTACGTCCATGTTGACGATCTGAAAGCTCTGTTTGTCGCCTGCGCTGCTGGCAATGACCTGGGATTTTTCGTTGATGTGGCTGGCATCCCACAAACGGTTGGCACTCATCGGCGCAGGCCCTTCGGCGGGCTCCTGGATCAACTCGATGGTGGTGGCATCGGAAACGCTGGTGGCCAGCTCATGCACCACCCCGTTTTCCACCGCCAGCACCCGGCCAAACGGCCACGGCAGGCCAGCATGCAAACCTGGGCCGAACACCTGCACCGGCTTGCCGAAACGTTCGTAGATGCCACGGCCTTCCATGGGGATCTCGCGAATACCGCTGAGCACCCATCCCAGCGCGACCACCACGGCCAACACCGGCAGGAAAGCACGGCGCATGTAGGTGAACGCCCATACCTGACGCAAGTCGATGCCGAAACGGTTGTGCAATTCGTGCTGCAACGCCAACAACGGCTGTGGCGGCCAGCGCAGCAGATCGGCCACGAAACTCGCCGCCATCAGCCGCGGTTCCAGGCGCTCGTTGCGCGGGCTGAACAGCGACAGGATCGCTCGCAGCAACAACTCCGCGGCAACCAGCCCTGGCAGCACACCGATCAGTACCGCCAGACGCACAGGCCAGACTCTGTCCACCGATGAGCAAAACAGACACAGCGCGCCCACCAGCAGTACAGCGATGGCCATGCGCGTCAGTTGCGCCAGCGGGCCTGCTTCGGGCCACTCGGTGTTTTGCTCGTTGCTGAACTGACGTTCCAGCACCAGCAACCCGAAGGCCAGCAGCAAGGTGAGACCACCCGCCAGATTGCCCATCTGGCTCAGGGTGGTGCCCGGCAGCGTGAGGTTCCAGATCAACTGGACGCTGATCAACGCCAAGAAAGCCCATCCGCCGAGCCACAACGTCGGGGAACCGATCTGCAACAACGCCGAAGACCCCGCGCCGCCGATACGGGCAATCAGGCGCTCGTACCAGCCTGAATTCTCTTCTTCCTCATCACTGGCGGCCAAGGGTTGCTCGGCAACGGCCAGATTCTGGCTAATCGTCAAGGCACGAGCACGCCAAAGCGCGACGCCCTGCGCAGATTGCAACCCGGCCGCCAGCACCAGAAGCGCGACAGCGTCATTGGTCAGCACCGCAGGCCATAAGGAGTTGGGGGCAAACAGATCAACGAACAACGCCAGAACCAAGCCGAAAATACCCAGACCGCTCAGCAGGTAGGTCAGCCGCAGCAGTCGCCTTGCCTGGAACCCGGCCCTTTGAAACCGGGGCAAGCCTTCAAGGCTCCCCTCCTCACCATCCAGATCAACCCGCATCGGTACCCCAGAATCTGCCAAATGTCGCCGCGGCCCACCGGTTGCAGCGCCGCGTTTCATAGCTTTGTACCGGCGACAGGGCGTCGCCTCATAAAGCGTTACGATATAACAGATATGGTGAAATTTTCGTTGGTTTTCTGCTTTTTGGACATTGGCCTATGTAAGGATCGATGGCGTTGTTTGGGCGTTTTAAACCTGAAAAAAGATGATGCTAGTCTTTTACCTACACATGAGTTTGACCGAGACTACTGTAGACAAAGAATGTTCTTACTGCGCAACAACTTCACACTTACGAGGCTCGGTTTTCGCAACATCATTCAACATCTACTTTGCTTGCTGGGGTTAAATTCGGTGACTACCCTTTGCCGAAATCTCTTGGAAAATAGTCATGCACAATAAAAACACTCACATGGCCGCATTGATAGAAAACAATGAGCGTAGCTGCCTGACTATCAATATTCCCAAGGCTTTTCTGGCCTTGGAGAACCTGCTGGACCTGACCCAACACGAAATTTCACATGAAGTGGGAAGGTGCATGCACAGGCTTACTTTCAAAAGTGGAGAAACGCTATGCATCGAAGCTGACTCCCGGGAAGTCACTGTGCGAGGTTCGCGTATTTATTTCAAACCTCATCCCACCCAGACATCCTCTACTGTACTGGGAGATCCTGCACACCTTGGGTGCTATCGTTCAATTACTTGAACTGCGCGACCATTGCTTGTCTTTACCGCAAAACCGAAAACTCTGTCTTTAATCGAGCATTAAGACCCGTCTCCATCATTCATCTCTCACACCTCAAACCTTCGCGTTCAAGTAATTTCCGCCGTTCGCCAAAAGTTATCCACAAGCACAGCATTGAAAACCTCTCAGCCGCCGACTTGACCTGCGACCACCAACCGGTAAATATTACGACCGTAATTTAATTAGCCGGTGATCGCCGAACGCGCTTTATGGTGAGCCGACTACGCTTGCGTTCCATGTCGATTTCTCATTCAGGAGCAAGGCCATGAGCAGTTACGACGTTGTCATCATCGGTGGAGGCCCCGGCGGCTATAACGCGGCCATTCGCGCTGGCCAACTGGGGCTGAAGGTCGCCTGCATCGAGGGTCGCAGTACGTTGGGCGGCACGTGCCTTAACGTGGGCTGCATGCCCTCAAAGGCCTTGCTGCATGCATCCGAGCTGTATGAGGCTGCGGTCGGCAGCGAGTTCGCGAACCTCGGAATCGAGGTCACACCGACGCTGAATCTCGCGCAAATGATGAAGCAGAAAGACGAAAGCGTGACCGGCCTGACCAAGGGCATCGAGTTCCTCTTCCGTAAGTACAAGGCCGACTGGATCAAGGGCTGGGGCCGCATTGCCGGGCCGGGAAAAGTCATCGTCACCGACAGCCAGGGTACGGAAACCGAGCTGCAGGCCAAGGACATCATCATCGCGACAGGCTCCGAGCCTACCCCGCTGCCCGGCGTAGAAATCGATAACAAGCGAATCCTCGACTCCACTGGCGCCCTGTCGCTGGCTGAGGTGCCCAAGCATCTGGTGGTGATTGGCGCAGGGGTCATCGGCCTGGAGCTGGGCTCGGTCTGGCGGCGTCTGGGCAGCGAGGTGACGGTGGTTGAATACATGGACCGCATCTGCCCGGGTGTGGATATCGAAGCAGGTAAAACCTTGCAACGCTCGCTGTCGCGCCAAGGCATCAACTTCAAGCTGGGCTCCAAAGTGACAGTGGCAACTACATCGGAAACGGGCGTGAGCCTGAGTGTCGAGCCATCAGCCGGTGGGGATGCAGAGCTGATTGAAGCCGATTACGTGCTGGTGTCCATCGGCCGCCGCCCGTTTACGAAAGGGCTGGGGCTGGAGACGGTTGGGCTTGAAGTCGACAAGCGCGGCATGTTGGCGAACAAGGGCCATCGTACCGAGGCTGCGGGTATATGGGTCATTGGCGACGTGACTTCCGGGCCGATGCTGGCGCATAAAGCCGAAGACGAGGCGCTGGCGTGCGTGGAGCAGATCATCGGCAAGGCTGGCGAGGTCAATTACAACCTGATCCCCAATGTCATCTACACCCGCCCGGAACTGGCCAGCGTCGGCAAGACCGAGGAACAGTTGAAGGCCGAGGGGCGCGCCTACAAGGTCGGCAAATTCCCGTTCAGTGCCAACAGCCGCGCCAAGATCAACCATGAAACCGAAGGCTTCGCCAAAGTCCTGGCCGACGAGCGCACCGACGAAATCCTCGGCGTACACCTGGTGGGCCCAAGTGTCAGCGAGATGATTGCCGAGTACTGCGTCGCCATGGAATTCGCAGCGTCGGCAGAAGACATCGCCCTGATCTGCCATCCCCACCCAACCCGCTCCGAAGCATTGCGTCAGGCAGCGATGGGTGCCGGGGGGCATACGACGCAGGCTTGATTTCAGCGTCTGGACCAGCCTCTTCGCGAGCAAGGTGGATCGCATTCCAATGTGGGAGCGAGCTTGCTCGCGAAGGCACTGTTTCAGGCGCTGATATCGTCCAGGCAGGACTTCTTCTCCAGCACCGACTCCACCAGCGTATGCGCCATATCAATCAGGTGCATGACTGCAAGGGCCAGTTTTCGTCTGGAACCGTCGAGGTTGTCTGCGGATTCGTAGGCAGTCGCAATGGCGCTTTGCAGGATTTCGCAGGCGGCTGTCAGGGCTTCTTCATCGTTTGTGTGGGGTGGGTCTGGGGTGATTTTGACCATCGGCTTGTTTCCTAACGTTTGGTAAAACCGCCAGCTTCGCTGCTAAACGAAAGGGTGGCGGCCGTGAACAGGTTAGCAGACCGGTACGTTAGGAAACCGGCGCATCCGAAGATGCCCTGGACACAGCCACCATAAAGCTTCAGGCATTGAAAAACGCCTGCTTCAGAGGGGGCGCTGTGCGCCTAACGTATGCCGGGCTGCTAAACCCGATCGCTGATGTTCAGCGACTCAAGGAGGTTAGCTCCGTGAAAAACCAGCATCAAGTCAGGCGCGGGCTGTAGCGAAAATCGAGACGTATCCTACAGATATCTCCCGCTTTTTTGGATGCCGTAGATCGTTTCGAGTCAGGCACTGCTGTGGTGGATGGACTGGCCTCTTCGCGAGCAAGCTCGCTCCCACAGTGGTTTTGTATTCAGGCCCGAATCTATGGGGGTAAAGGACTGATTTGTTTTCAGCATTCTTTGAAAAACCAATCGGTCCCTTTAGATGCGCTTAAGTCCGCTCTTGGCGATTGCGGCCAAACATAGAATCTCCCACATTGGATGCGGTCAACCTGTGGGAGCGAGCTTGCTCGCGAAAAGGCCAGTCAGACTTTTTAAGCATTCAGCCATACCGCATCCCACAGCGGGTAATCCCCTAGACGCTTAACCAAACCGGCCCTTAAAGGGTTAGCAACGATGTACTGGGCACATTGCCTCAGTGACTGCTCGCGACGCAGGGCAAGATCATGAAAGCCGGTTTGCCAAAGCCTGCCATCGGCGGCCCAGGCTTTATTGACAGCGATGCCGCTTCTGGATTTGACCTGCTGGATTACCCTGGTCAATGAGTGGCTGCGCAGTTCGAACAACCAGTGAAAATGATCAGGCGTGACAACCCACGCGAGTGAGTCAATCAGCCCTTGTTCGTGTGCACGTTTGAACTCATTGACCAGCAGACGTCCCGTTCGCCAATCCGAAAAGTCCCTACGACCGGGTACTGTTCTCGACGTCACCATGTACACCCGCCCTGTTCAGAAAAGCGACCTGTACGCAGACGAAAAGAATGAGCTTTTTCGGGCATTCCGTTGCCCTCCTACAAGTGGAAGCGAGCACGGAATTTATCGCTTTTTGCGGCCGATTGGGTGACAGGGCTACAGTGAAATGTTCTCCAGAATTTGCAGTGTCTGCAGCCGACGCCTTCGCGAGCAAGCTCGCTCCCACAGGGATAATGCAAAAACCTGTTGGAGCGAGGCTTGCCCGCGAAGAGGCCTCAAACCGGCAAATGCCCCAGCGGCAGTGGGCTCCGGGCCTTTACGGTCTGGATTGCGAAGTTGCTGCGGATGTCGCTGACGCCGGGCAGCTTGAGCAGGGTGCCGACGAGGAAGCGTTCATAGCCGCGCAGATCCGGCACCACGACGTGCAGCAGGAAGTCGGACTCGCCCGAGACCAGAAACGCGGAAATCACTTCCGGCAACGCCAGCACTGCCTCACGAAAAAGCTCCGCACCCTGTTCGTGGTGACGCTCGACCTTGACGCCAACGAACACGGTCAAACCCAACCCCACTGCATCCGGGTCAAGGCTGGCTTGATAGCCACGAATCACACCGGCTTCTTCCAGATTGCGCACTCGACGCAGGCAGGGCGAGGCAGACAAGCCGATTTCATCGGCCAGTTGCACATTGGTCAGGCGGCCGTCGCGCTGCAGGGCGGCCAGGATACGTCTGTCGTAAGCGTCCAGCTTGGTGGTTGGCATAACCGCGCCTCTTACACGTCAATAGTTGGCAGATCGTGCCAATTCTAGGCTGTTTAAGGGTTGAACACGCAAGCACCTGCCCACCCCTTTCGCCCTAGAATTTGCCCTGCCACTCACTCACTGAGCGCTGAAAATGGAAAACAACGGTTTGTTTCTACTGGCTCTGGCGATGATCTATCTGCTGCCTGGGCCCGACATGATTCTGTTGCTGCAAACCGGCGCACGCCTGGGCCGGGCGTTGGCGCTGGCAACTGCCATTGGCCTGGCTGCGGCACGCGCTTGCCATGTGGCGTTAGCTGCGTTGGGGCTGGCGACCCTGTTCAAAGTGGCGCCCTGGACGTTCGATGTGGTGCGTATGGCAGGCGCCGCGTATTTGCTCTGGCTGGGCGTGAAGATGTTCCAGCCGGGGGTGATGGGTTCGATTAGTAGCGCCGGTGGCAACGCCCCCGCCGGTTCCTGGCGTAGCGCTATCCAGCGCGGTCTGTTGACCAACCTGCTCAACCCCAAGGCGCTGCTGTTTTGCTCCGTGCTACTACCACAGTTCATCGACCCCCATGCCGGGCCGGTCGCGGTGCAATTCGTAGGGTTGGGCGTGGTGCTGGTCATCGTCGGTTTGCTGTTCGATAGCACCTACGCCGTGGCGGGCAGTTGGATCGGTAAATGGCTGGAGCGCAGCCCCTCGGCACAGCGGGTACAGCAGTGGCTGTTCGGCACCTTGCTGATCGGGTTTGCCGTACGCCTGGCGTTTCTGCAACAGGCGTAAGGCCGCATGACTCAAGCTTCCTGGGCCCCGGCGCGACCGTCTTCGACCACGAAGCGCTTGAGGGTCGAGACCGTGGAGCGCTTGTCCTCACGGTCGGAAATCGCCTGGAAGCGCGTCACCATGCTATTGGCGGTGATGTCCACGCTGACGTAACCCCGCTCGCGACTGTCGAAAAAACGAACATGCGGATTAAGCGGCAGAAGCTTGCTGAAGGCGTCGAACGAAGGGCCATTGGAGGTGATGGAGCTGCCGACGAACTCGGTGGCGACGGTGGCTGAATCCGGGTTCTGGGGGTCGGCCTTGAGGTCGGTCGTCCAGAACGAATGAATGTCGCCGCCCCAGAAAACCGGGTTGCGTACCTTGGTCTGGACGATGGAGTCCAGCACCCGTTCGCGGGTCGTCGGGTAGCCGTCCCAGCCATCGGTCCAGCGGCCCAGTTCGCCGGTTTGAGAGTCGCGCTGGATCAACGGCGCGACCAGCAGGTCCTGGGCGATCACGTTCCAGCGGCTGCCTGAGCTGGCAAAGCCTTCCTGCAACCAGCGCTCTTGCTCCCACCCCAACATGGTTCGGGACGGGTCACGCAAGTCTGCACAGGTTTGCGAGGCTACATGCCCGCGGCGGCTGCCGTTGGCCTGGATACACGGCTGTTCGGAGCGGTACTGACGCCCGTCCAGTACATAGAATTTCGCCAGCGAGCCGAAGTCGATCTGCCGGTAAACCCGCATGTCCGGGCCATGGGGTGAGTTGCTCGGGCGCAGCGGCATGTTCTCGTAGAAGGCTTGGTAGGCCGCCGCGCGGCGCTTGAGGAATTCGTCCACCGGGATGGTCGGGTCCTCGGACCAGCGATTGGCGTAGTCGTTTTGCACTTCGTGATCGTCCCAGGTCACCACACAGGGGGCGACCGCGTGCAGCGCTTGCAGGTCCGGGTCGGTCTTGTACAGCGAATAACGATTGCGATACCCGGCCAGGTCCGTGCAACTGGGCGCGCCGTGGGGGCGGAAGATCTTGTTGCGCTCTGCCGGGGTAGCGGAATTGTCGTAGATGTAGTCACCCAGGAAAAACACCAGGTCGGGGCGCTCCGCCGCCAGGTGACGGTAAGCGCTGAAGTAACCCATTTCCCAGTTTGAGCAGGACACGAAACCCACAGTGGCGGCTGCCGCTGCGGTCCCCAGTGCCGGCATGGTGCGCGCCTGCCCCACCGCACTTTGCGCGCCAAGGGCTTCGAAGCGATACCAATAGGGGCGATCCGGCGCCAGGCCGCTGACTTCGATGTGCACAGAATGGGCAAGCCTGCCGTCAGCAATGCTTTCGCCCTGCTTCACGATGTTGCGCATCAATTCATCGCTGGCAACGCTCCAGCGCACGGCGGCAGGCTCACGCATGCCGCCTTTGCCATCCAGGGCGAAGGGTTGCGTGGCAAGCCGCGTCCAGATCACAAAGCCGTCAGGCAACGGGTCGCCGGAGGCCACACCCAGGCTGAACGGATAGTCATGGCCGGCGGCAAACGCGAACCTGCTGATCAACGGCAATGCCGCCAGACCGACCATGCCACCGAGGAGATGACGACGACTTATATCTGCTGTTGATGACATCGCTACGAGGGTCCGGTTGGAAAAATTTTCCAAGCCTGAGGCTTCATCATGGCGATTTGACGAACGCTCAATGACAGTTTTAATGCTCTGAGAACCCCGTCGCAGAGCCTTTGAATCGTAATTGTAATTTAATGTAACAGTAACTTTACACTGCTAGTTTTCGCCCCCTAAACCAAACGGGAGGGCGGCATGAGAACGTGGGACGAACCCAAGAAACGCAAAGCACACATCGAATTGATCCCGATGATCGACGTGATGATGTTCCTTTTGGTGTTTTTTGTACTGGTGAGCTTGAACGTGATTCCAGCGCTGGGCATGAAGACTCAATTGCCAAGCGCCAGCAGTTCACAACAGCTCAAACCGCAGAACAAATCCATTCTGACGTTGGGCATTGACGGCCAACTGCAACTCGACGGTAAGGACACCACGGTTGATGCGTTGGTACCGGCACTCAAGCTACTGGAGAAGCCGGACACCAAGACCACGATCATCGTCAACAGCGACAAGGGCGTGGAAGTCGCGCGTCTGGTCGAGGTGATGGATACGTTGCGTCTGGGTGGTTTTACCTCCGTCTCTATCGCTACGCGTAAATCCTGATCATGTATGTCTTGTTTCGCATGCGTCAGCTGGTCGGCGGCCTGCCGGCACTGATCGCTCTGGTGCTGATCGTGATTGGCATTCAAACCCGTCCGCTGAAAGTCGAGCCCGTGTACGACGAGGCCGCTGTCGAGTTGGCGTTGGTAGAGCCGGAGCCGGAAGTCACGCCACCTGTGCCTCAGCCACCGGAGCCGCCGCCACCTGCACCCGTGGAGCCACCGCCGCCACCGCCTGTGGTCGAGGCTGAAGATGCCGAGCCGGCCCCTCCGCCGCCTCCGCCAAAACCGGTTGTTAAACCGCAGCCAAAACCTGTGCCCAAGCCACGGCCAAAACCAGCGCCAACGCCGCAACCGCCCAAGCCTGAGGCCAAGCCGACAGAGGCCAAACCCGTTGAGGCGGTCGCCGCAAAAGCACCGTCGCCACCGGCCCCGCCGCCGCCCCCGAAAGTGGATGGGCAGGCGCTGGAAGGCGGTTACCTCAAAGGACTGCGCAACGATCTGGACAGCTACAAGCAATACCCGACTGGACGTCAGGCATCACTGGAACGCCCCACTGGTGAAGTGGTGGTCTGGCTGATGGTGGATCGCGAGGGCCACGTCCTTGATTCCGGGATTCAGACCCCGGCCTCGAGCATGTTGCTCAACCGTGCAGCCAGCAACAGTCTGCGCCGCATCAAGCAGGTAAAGCCATTCCCCGAGCAAGCCTTTGGCGGGCGTAACGAACAACGGTTTACCGCGACATTCAATTACAGCGTGCAGTAAGCACCCCTGACAGGAATGAAACGATGAGGTTTTCAACTATTCATCTGGCGTTGGTCGCCGCAGGCATGAGCCACGGCATAGCCATGGCAGATACCTCCGACGTCGGCACCATCGGTGTAGAAGGCAAAGCCACGGCGGGTGGCGGTTACATGGTCCAGGAGGAGAGCATCAAGGCGCGTTCGACGGTCACCAAGGAAGCCTTGGACAAACAGACCGCGACCGGTAACGCCGTCGACAAACTCAAGTACACGCCGGGCCTGAACATCTCCAGTGAAGATGCCACCGGCCTTTCGGGTTTCCGTTTCACCATGCGCGGCATGAACTCCGACCAGGTCGGTATGTCCGTGGACGGCATGCCGATCAACGACTCCGGCAACTATGCGCTGTATTCCAACCTGCTGGGCGACCCGGAAAACATCGATCAGATTTTCGTCACCCAGGGCTCTTCCGAAGCCGACGGCCCGCACATCGGTTCCAGCGGCGGCAACATCGGTCTGGTGACCATCCGCCCAACCAAGGACAGCGGTGTATTCGTCAAGCAGGTTGTTGGTAGCAACGGCACGATGAAGTCTTTCGCCCGGGTCAACACCGGCGAAATCGACGGCTTCAGCAGCTGGCTGTCGACTTCCCACGAAGAAGGCCAAATGTGGCGCGGATCGGGTGCCGTGCGCGCCGACAAGGTCGAGTGGGACAGCTTCTTCGACATGGGCTCGGGCAACACCGCCAACCTGATCATCAAGTACCACGAGCAGGAAAATAACAGCTACAGCCAGCTGACCAAATCCCAGTTCGAGCAGTACGGCCGCAAGTACGACCCTTACCCGGCGGTCCCGACTGTCGGCAGCAACGGCAAGCTTTCCAGCTATTACGACCTGGCGCAGAACCCCTTCAAGACCGTTACTGCGGTACTGAACACACAGTTCAAGCTGGCAGACAACCTGGCCCTGTCGGTGATCCCGTATTACTACTACGGCAACGGCAGCGGCGTCGGCAGCTCGGCTTACGCGCTCAACAGCGGCTCCAACGTGGGCGGCGTCTACAACCTGGGCAACCAGCCGAGCGCTGCGAATTTCAACGCAGACGGGTCGTCGACCACCGGCGTTTACTACCGTCCTTCGATCACCCAGACCTGGCGTCCGGGTATCACCACCAAACTCAACTGGGACCTGGGCGATCACAGCCTGCAGTTCGGTTACTGGTACGAGCAGGCGCGTCAGTCTCAGACCCAACCGTTCATTCGTTTGAAGAGCAACGGCAAGCCGGAAAACATCTGGGCCGACACCGACTACGTAGTCGATGCCAATGGCAACGAAGTTCAGGGCCGTGACCGCTACACCACGACCCCGGCGCAGAAGGTCTGGACCCAGGACACCTGGTACCTCACCCCGGACTGGACTCTGGTTGCTGGCCTGGCGTACATGAACGTCAAGCGTGAAGGCGACAACCACGGCAGCATCACCGAGCAAGCGGGCACCCGCAGCCAGACTTACAACAAGCTGCTGCCTAACCTGGGCCTGAAGTACCAGATCGACGAAGACAATCAGGCGTTCTACAACCTGACGCGCAACATGCGTATCCCGCAGAACTATGTGCTGTACGACAAGGGCGTCGGTTCGATCGACTCCAAGCCGGAAACCAGCTGGAACCAGGAACTGGGCTGGCGCTACACCCGCCCGGACATGACCCTGGCCGCCACACTGTTCTATATGCAGTTCAAGAACCGTCAGCTCTCCTCCCAGGACGTCAACGGTGACTCGGCAGACATCAACGCCGGCACTGTGATCAACAAGGGTCTGGAGCTGGAATGGAGCGGCCTGCTGCCGCACAACTTCAACTACTACACCTCGTACACCTACACCCGCGCCACCCAGCAGGATGACCTGACCGTCTTCAACAAGGGCGTTGCCATTACGCTGCCAACCGCAGGCAAGCAGTTCGCCAACGTGCCGACCAACATGCTGGCGGCCAACATCGGTTACGACAACGGCAAGTACTACGGCACCTTCGGCGGCAAGCTGACCAGCAAGCTCTATGGCGACCTGACCAACGACGAAAGCATCCCGGGCCGTACCGTGTTCAACCTCGGCGCCGGTATCTACCTGCCTGTGGATAAACACATCGTCAAGAGCGCCACGCTGCGCCTGAACGTCGACAACCTGTTCGACAAGAAGTACCTGGACGGCGTTTACACCACCAAGATCAACTCGGTGGCTTACAACGGTTTCCGCGATGGCGACCCGGCTTACATCGTCGGTCTGGAGCGAACAGTGACTGTTTCGCTTGAAGCCAATTTCTGACCTGCCCCTCTCATCAAGGTATTGCGGATATGAACACCAATCTGTTTCACGACATCACCTTTTATGTGATGTACGCCGCCCTGGCGATCGCTGTTTTCATCATCATCGAGCGCGGGATCTACTTCGCGTATGTGCGCCGTCAGGCAACCGGGTTGCTCGAAGCCCTGCGCACCCCGGTGCATAGCGAAAAGGACTTGCCCGAAGCGTTGACCCGTCGGCAAAGCGTACCGTTGAACATGGTGCTGCCGGTGCTTGCACAAAAAGCGTCCCACGGGACCCGCAAGGATCTGGACGATGTGATCGAGACCCAGTACCTGTCGACTCGTGCGCCTCTGGCTCGCAGCCTGTGGATCATTGAAACCATCACCACCGCCGCTCCGCTGCTGGGCTTGCTGGGGACCATTCTGGGCATCATCGACACCTTCAAGGCCCTGGCCAGCGCGGGCGTTTCCGACCCGGGCCAGATCTCTGCCGGTATCGGTACGGCTCTCTATGCAACGGGCCTGGGTATCGCCATCGCACTGTGCTGCGTGGTGTTCCACAACTTCTTCCAGGACCGCCTGGAGCGCATCAATGACCAGCTCAAGATGCTGCTGATCCGTGCATCCTCGGGTGCTCGTCCCCATGCCGACGTGCAACCGCTGCCAACTGCAAACCAGCAGCATTACCGTACTGCGTAACGAGCGATCAGGTCCTTGTGGGAGCGGATTCATCCGCGAATATCGGTCAGGCGATGAAGATGTACTGACGTCTTCGCGAATGAATTCGCTCCCACAGAATGATTTTTCCGTCATGACACTCAACGGGAACGCAGCATGTCCATCTTCCTGAAAAACCGCGTTGCCCAAGGCATCGCGTTGTTGCTGCTCAGTACGGCCGCCCATGCCGACTTTTCGATCCCTGGCTTTGAGCTGGTGCACACAGTGCCGCTGGCGACCGATCTGGCGACCCCCGATTTGCGCGACCCGGGCCATGTGTGGATCGAGCTGTTCGACAGCGCCAAACACAACATCGATATCGAAGAGTTTTACGCCGCCGACCATCCCGGTTCGGTCATGGACAAAGTTATCCACAGCCTGGAAGCTGCCGGTAAACGAGGCGTGAAGATTCGCTTCCTGCTGGAAGAAAAAGGCGTGAAGCTGTCCGAACCCGCGACCCTGGATCGCTTGCGGGCCATCCCGAACCTGACATTCAACGTGCTGCCTTATGCCAGCCTCACCGGCAACGGCATCATCCACGCCAAGTTCTTCCTGGTGGACGGCAAGCAAGCCTTCGTCGGCAGCCAGAACTTCGACTGGCGCTCGCTCGAGCATATTCACGAAACCGGCCTGCGCATCAGCGAACCGGGCATGGTCAGCCAGATTCAGGCGATCTTCGAACAGGACTGGCAGGCCCAGGCCGCCCTCGCAGCGCATAAACCTGTGAGTGTGCCCGCAGCGGCCCCGGCGCCAGCGCGCACGGGCAACTACCTGGTTGCCAGCCCGCAACGCTACAACCCGCCGGGCGTGGGTGATTCGCAAGAGGAACTGCCGCGCCTGCTGGGCGAGGCAAAACACGAAGTACGGGTGCAGTTGCTCGATTACGCGCCGTTGTCCTACGGCCCGAACCGGACTCGACCGTATTACGCCGTCATCGATGACGCCTTGCGCGCAGCAGCCGCACGAGGTGTTTCGGTCAAGCTGATGGTGTCCGACTGGAACACCGGCGCCCCGGAAGTCGCCTACCTGCAAAGCCTGGCCGTGCTGCCAAACGTTCAGGTGCGGGTCGTCACGTTACCTACCGCGCCAGAAGGGTTTATCCCCTATGCGCGAGTTATCCACACCAAGACGCTGGAAATCGACGGCCAGACGGCCTGGGTCGGCACCAGCAACTGGCTCGGTGGTTACCTGGATAAATCTCGCAACCTGGAAGTGGTGATGCGCAGCGAACCCATGGCCAAACGCATCGGCGAACTGCACGAACAGCTCTGGGACAGTGCATACGCCAAACCCATCGACATCATGCGGGTGTACCCGGAGCCTCATCCCGGCAAACCCTGACCCTCTGTTCTGCCCTTGAAACCCGGCGCTCATCAGCGCCGGGTTTATTTTTTTTAAACCTTTTTTGCGAACAGATGGCCGAGTTTGCTATCTAGTGCTGGGCATTATGCGTTTGGCAGGGAATGGACCGCGCATTTCTTAGTGCAGGACGGCACAGCATTACTTCAGAGGCTTCACCTTATGAATCGCAGGAATCTCCTGAAAGCTTCCATGGCATTGGCGGCCTACACTGGCTTGCCTGCCACGGGGCTCTTCGCTGCCCGTGCCTTCGCTGCCACGGCCGATGGTGAAATTGAACATTTCGATTTCGACGCTTTGCAGAGCCACGCCAAACAACTAGCTGGCCGCGGCTATGTCGACACCAAGCAGGTCCTGCCAGGACCGCTGGCCAACATGACGCCGCAGCAATTCAACGCCATTCAGTACGACGCCGGCCACTCCCTGTGGAACGACGTGAAAGGCCAGCTGGACGTGCAGTTCTTCCACGTCGGCATGGGTTTCAAGACGCCAGTGCGCATGTACAGCGTCGACCCGCAGACCAAGCAATCGCGCGAAGTGCATTTCCGCCCGGAGTTGTTCAACTACAACAACAGCGGCATCGACCACAGCAAACTCAAGGGCGACCTGGGTTTTGCCGGCTTCAAGTTGTTCAAGGCGCCTGAAATCGCTCAGCACGACATTCTTTCCTTCCTCGGCGCCAGCTACTTCCGGGCTGTGGATAAAACCAAGCAGTACGGTTTGTCCGCCCGCGGCCTGGCCATCGACACCTACGCCAAGCGCAAGGAAGAATTCCCCGACTTCACCAAGTTCTGGTTCGAGACGCCCAGCAAAGACGCGACCCGCTTCGTGGTCTACGCCCTGCTTGACTCCCCGAGCGCGACCGGTGCGTATCGCTTCGACATCGATTGCCAGGCCGAGCAGGTGGTCATGGCCATCGACGCGCACATCAATGCCCGGGTCGATATCGAACAGCTGGGGGTCTCGGCCATGACCAGCATGTTCAGTTGCGGCACCCACGAGCGCCGTATGTGCGACACCATCCACCCTGAGATCCACGATTCGGACCGCCTGGCCATGTGGCGCGGCAATGGCGAGTGGATCTGCCGCCCGCTGAACAACCCGGCGACCCTGCAATTCAACGCTTTCGCCGACAAGGACCCCAAAGGTTTCGGGCTGGTGCAGACCGATCACGAGTTCTCCAGCTATCAGGACACCGTGGACTGGTACAGCCGCCGTCCGAGCCTGTGGGTCGAACCGACCACGCCGTGGGGCGAAGGCTCCGTGAACCTGATGGAGATCCCGACCACGGGCGAAACCCTGGACAACATCGTGGCGTTCTGGACCCCCAAGACGCCAGTGACGGCCGGCACCTCGCTGCACTACGGCTACAAACTCTACTGGAGCGCCTTGCCGCCGGTGAGTACGCCGCTGGCACAGGTCAATGCCACGCGCTCGGGGATGGGCGGCTTCATCGAAGGCTGGGCTCCGGGCGAGCATTACCCTGAGGTCTGGGCGCGACGCTTTGCGGTGGACTTCGTGGGCGGTGGTCTGGAGCGCTTGCCCGAAGGCACCGGCATCGAGCCTGTGGTGACGGTCTCGGCGGGCAAGGTCAAGGATTTCAATGTGCTGGTGATCCCGGACATCAAGGGCTATCGCATTACCTTCGACTGGTACCCGGACAGCGATTCGGTGGCACCGGTGGAGATGCGCCTGTTCATTCGGACGGCTGACCGCACCCTGAGCGAGACCTGGTTGTACCAGTACTTCCCGCCAGCGCCGGACAAGCGTCGCTATCCGTAATTGATGTGCCCATTCGCGAGCAAGCTCGCTCCCACACAGGCTGCACAGGCTTTGCATCTGCCACAAGTATGTGTTTCAGACCAAAGTCCCCTGTGGGAGCGAGCTTGCTCGCGAAGGCGTCAGGTCAGGCGCTCCCTTCGCTTGCTGTAACACCCATGAGTCATAGAAAGCCTGCTTAAACCTCGATATTGCCCTCGATTAACTAACGTCAATAATCCATCACCTATATAAATCAATTACTTATAAAACAGCTGTTTTCGGCCTGCCGCTAAAAAGATAAAAACTTGACGAATTGATTGACAGCCCTCCCAACTAACGTTGATATGTCGCTTATTCCCCCCAAGCCCTGACAGGGCCGTGCTGATCCACCCGCCTGCTTACATTTTCGATCGACAGACCCGTGCTGTTCGATGGGCGGTAGCTTTGCCTTGTGCATCGCACCCGCCGACACGTGACCCGACCTGTCATCAACTTATTTCAAGCGCTCCAGAGGGCAGAACCCTATGACGTCGAACTCTGCTTACACCGCCGAACAAAGGCCGTCGATGCTGGTGTTCAATAAATCAACGGTCATTGTCTGGGTTGCCATCAGCCTGATCGTGATCGAAACGTTTTCCGGCGCGTTGCGCTTTTACTTCGATCAGGCGGGTATTTCCGCCTTGCTGTATCTGCCAAAAGTGGCCTGCATTGCGCTGTTTCTTTTCGAACTGCAGTACTTCAAGGCCAACCGCATGGTGTGGGTCGGCCTGCTCTTGCTGTTGATTTCCGGTTTGCTGGCGATGTTGCATGGCGCCAGCCTCAACAACCTGGCGTTCAGCCTGTTCGGCATCAGCCCGCTGCTGTTCGCACTGGTTTGCAGCGGACCTCTGATCCATCGCAAGCGCCTGTTCTGCTGGGCCATCGGCCTGTGCCTGCTGGCCTCGATCATCGGCATCGCGCTGGACAAGTACACCTTCGTACCCTGGAAGGGCTACAGCTATTCGCTGGGTGAAACCCAACTGGCCGCCAACACCGCGTGGAGTACCGACGAAACAGACCGCATCGCCGGGTTTGCCCGGGTTTCCAACGCCTTGTCGATCATCATCGCGATCTTCAGCCTGTACCTGGCGATGTTCATTCGATCACGCCTGCTGCTGGTCGCCCTCTGCGCCGTGGCCTTCTACAGCATCATCCTGACTACCAGCAAAGCCCCGGCGGGGGCGTTCGTCCTGACATTGGGCATGCTGTTCATCACCCGCTTTCGCTGGACCAGCCGCATAGTGTTCGTGGTCGCCGTGCTGATTGGCCTGGCGCTACCGATACTGGGCCTGGTGCATGACTTCGATCCGAACGCCATCACCAGCAGCGACAGTAGCTTGTCCTCGCTGTACGACCGCCTGATCAACACCTGGCCCAATGTGGTGAACGCCATGAGCCGCGACGGCTGGACACTGACCGGCGCCGGTTTCGGCCTTTTTGGCAGCACCCTGGCGCTGTTTCCAGTACCGGGTACGGAATTTTTCTCGGGCTCGGACAGCAGCGCGGTTTATCTATGGGGCGTGCTTGGAGTCGCAGGCATCCTGCTGTACCTGCTGCAGATCCCGCTGTTCTGCAGGCTGGCCGATGAAATCACTCCCATTGGCCGCGCCCTGCTGGCCATCGGTTTCTGCATCTGCCTGATCAGTTGGACCACCGACATGTTCGAAGTAGCCGTCGCCAACCTGTTCATGGGCCTGTCCATGGGGCACGTTCTGACGCGTAAGACCGAGCCTGCCCCGGCGAGCTCAAAGGTGCAGGAACTCCATTCGCTGCCTGCCCTGTCGAACCTGCTATGAGCCGGCCGATGCCTGCATGGACAGCAGCGCGCGGCAGCGCCATGGCACTGGCGATGGCCTCATTGCTGTGCGCATCGGTGCAGGCCGAAGCCGCGTTCATCGTCGGGATCACCACCCACCTGATGAACTTCGAGATCCCGCCACGCAAGCACCTGCAACTGGCGGTCGATGCCGGTATCACTTCGCTCAAGGACGATGCCTTCTGGTCCACCGCCGAGCCTGTGCAATACCAGATGCGGATCGTCCCCCAGTGGCGCAACTACCTGGATGTCGCCAGCAGCCTGAATTTGAGCAGGCTGACGATTCTGGATTACAGCACCCACTTTTACGACAACGCCAAACCCCGCACGCCGAAGGTTAAGGCGGCCTATCTGAATTACGTGGATTACGTCACCTCTCAGTTGGGCAACAAGGTGGACTTCTACGAGATCTGGAACGAATGGGACCTCGAAGCCCCGAAAGACCCGAAGCTGGCCGCCGACTATGCAACGCTGGTCAAAGAGGCCGCCCCGATCATTCGGCGCAACACCAAGGATGTGCCGGGGCCACAGGCGAAGATTCTCGCGGGCTCCGTCACCCCTGAAGGCATGGATTACGGCTTTGCCGATCGTTTGATCGACGCAGGCGTGCTGGAGGCAGTCGACGGCCTGTCCGTGCACCCTTATGCCCATTGCGCGGCCAACGGTGGCAACACACCCGAGCGCTGGGTGATATGGCTACGCGACTACGAGCAACACATACGCCGCAAGGCTGGCCGGGCGGTCCCGCTGTACCTGACCGAAATGGCCTGGCCGAGCCACACAGGCCCCTGCGGCAACACACCCGAAACCCAGGCCGCGTACATGGCGCGCATATTCTTTCTGGCCCGTACACTGCCCAACATCAAGGGCATGTGGTGGTACGACCTGGTCAATGACGGCACCGACCGGACCGACCAGGAACACAACTTCGGCCTGCTCAACGAAGACCTGACGCCCAAGCCCGCCTACACCGTGCTCAAAGCTATCAGCCCGGTGGTACGCGATTTCACCTACGACGCCAGGCAAAGCCAGTTGTCCGGGAATGTCTACACGCTCTATTTCCACAAAGGCGCTGAACGCGTCGTTGTGGCCTGGGCCATCGGCAAACCCTACGAACAAAAGCTGATCACCCAAAACGCCCAGACCGGTGCGGTGCAATGGACCGACACGGCCCACGCCGACAAAGGCCGGATCAATGGCAAGCCCTGGGTTTGCAAGGCCGGTCAGTGTTCGGTGTCGGTCACGTTAACCGACTTCCCCAAGATCATCAGCCTGAGCCCCGGCGCGCCAGTACTCGCAAAGTAATCCGCCGCCCAGGCCTTCTGCGAAAAGAACCCTATGGACTTCAGAAAAGACATCAATGGACTACGTGCCATCGCGGTGATTGCCGTGATGCTCTTCCATTTCAACCCTGGCTGGCTGCCCGGCGGCTTTGCGGGGGTCGATATTTTCTTCGTGATCTCGGGCTACCTGATAACCGGCATCATTTTCCGCGGCCTGAAAAACCAGAACCTCAGCCTGATCGGCTTCTACAAGTCCCGGGCCCGACGGATCATTCCGGCGCTGGCCGCGCTGTGCTTCGTGCTGCTGGCACTGGGCTGGTTCTACCTGCTGCCGCCTGACTACAGCGAACTGGGCAAACACATCGCTGGCAGCCTGGGTTTTGTGTCCAACTTCGTCTACTGGTTCGAAGCCGGTTACTTCACTGCGGGCGCCCACGAAAAGTGGCTGCTGCATACCTGGTCGCTCTCGGTGGAGTGGCAGTTCTACATGATCTACCCCGTGGCCTTGCTACTGTTGAGCAAGCTCATGAGCCTGGCCAAATTGCGCTGGGTGGTTCTCGGCGCCTGCCTGCTGGGGTTTGTGTTCTGCGTGTACACCTCGTTCAAATGGCCGGAGCCCGCCTTCTACCTGCTGCCATCCCGCGCCTGGGAGTTGATGATGGGCGGCGTTGCCTGTCTGTTTCCCATCAAGCTCAGGGCTCTGCAACAACGCCTGCTGGAGTGGACGGGCCTGGGCCTGATGCTCGCCAGTTTCGTGCTGTTGTCCGAGAAAGATGTGTGGCCCGGCTACCTGGCGTTGATGCCGGTACTGGGCACGCTGGCGGTGATTGTCGCTACGCGGCAGGATTCCCTGGCGACCAGCAACGGCTTCTCACAATGGACCGGCAAGCTGTCCTACTCCCTCTACCTCTGGCACTGGCCGGTGGTGGTGTTCTTGAGTTACGCGGGGTTGCTGGGCGACACCCGTTACGCCGTCGTCGGCATGCTCTGTGCCTTTGCGCTGGGCTTCGCCTCGTACACGCTGATCGAAAAAGTCCCGGCTGCAAAGGTGCCCAAACGCCCCTGGAAGTTCGCTGCGGTCAGTGGGCTGGTGGCGATGGTGTTTGTCGGTGCTACCGCCGTCAACGCCACCGCCGGGGCCGTATCATCGTTGCGCACCGTGAGCACGTCGGACAAGGCGCGCTTCGTCGAGGACTACACCCATCGCCAACAAAACCTGTACGAAGCCTATTGGCTCAAGTGCGACGCCTTTTCAGCATTCACAGTCCGGGGACAATCCGGGATCGATGAATCCTGCACCCATAAACATGGCGACGGCGGAGTATTCCTGTGGGGCGACTCACATGCCCAGGCCCTTTCGTTGGGGCTCAGGACATTGCTGCCCGCCAACGTGCCTTTCTATCAAGTCGCGTCTGCCGGCTGCAAACCCAGCCTGACCCCGGACAATGGCCGCAGCACGCCACCCCGGGTGACATGCAATTACTCCAACGAAAAAGCCCTGGCCAGCATTGCCGCGCTGAAACCCGAAGTGGTGGTCATCGCCCAGAAGGACCAGCACGACAAGACCCACTGGGGCGAGATTGCGGCGCGCCTCAAGCAGTTGGGCGTCAAACACGTTGTATTGATGGGCCCGCTGCCGCAATGGAACCCTTCCCTGCCCAGCGTCATCGCCAACCGCCACTGGGGCGCAACGGAGTCACACATCACTGACGCGGGGCTGGATCAGTCGGTAATGGCCGCAGACCGCGCTACCCGCACCATGATCGATCCCCGCTCCGTGGACTTCGTTTCGTTGATCGACAAGTTATGCGTCGCCAACTCATGCCTGGTGCGTCTGCAGGACGATAATTCTCTGCTGCAGATCGATTCGGGCCACCTCAGCGAAAAAGGCTCGATCTACATCGTTAAAAACTATGTATTGCCAGAGCTCAACCTCTAGCCAACCCCCTGCATTAAAATGCCTGCCTGACATCCGTGTCCTGTGCAGGCTTTTTTTTGCCTGTGGATAACTCAATGGGGTGCTAGAGTCCCCAAAACGCCCGGAAGGCGAAACGCAGCCGCCATCTTTGATAGATAGGCTAAGCGATTGCGCGGATATCACAGGGAAGGAATGCCATGTCTTTTCGTCAGGCCCATGTGGGCTGGATCCTGCTGTTGCTTTGGATAACGCCGGTTCAGGCAGCCTCTTTCGTGGCCGGTGGAACCACCTGGCGCCCTTACAGTTATGAGGACGAGCAAGGTACCGCCCGAGGCATTTCAGTCGATATCACCCGCCATGTGATGCAGATGGCGGGCATCGACATCAGCTTTGTTTTTTACCCGGTCAACCGGCTACAGACCATGCTGACCAATGACCGCATCGACCTGAACTACGCCGACTCGGCGCAATGGAACAGTACCGACGATTTGCATCGGTACGTGTTCTCCATCCCCTACATGCAAGTCGAGGAGCATCTGTACTTTCTGGCCAGCCACCCGGCTCGCAATACGCCTGTGGATAAACTGAGCAACCTGACGCTGGGCGTCATTCGGGGCTACATGTACCGAAGCTCGCTGGACCCGATGTTCGCGGAAAAACGCGCCGCCAAACTGGAAACATCCCAGGACCTGGCCCTGATCAAGCTTTTGCAAAGCAAGCGGGTCGATGCCGTGGCCATGGTCGATGACTTGTTCAACTACCTGGTGAGCCAACAGAACCTGGACCCGACGCTGTTCCACAAAGGGGCCTTGCTGGGCAATGCGCCGCTGGTGATCAAGCTGCAACCTGAGCACGCGCAGTGGCTGCCAAAGATCAACTCCGCCATTGAGACCATGGTGCGCAGCGGTGAAGTGGAGCGCATTCGCAAGGCGTATCTGCCTGCGCGGCTGAGTGCGAATAAAGCCGAATGCACGTTGCCGGGGAACAACTGAGCAGGGCGGGCATAGTGCAGGGGATGGGGATTGCGGGCGGTAAAGAGTGTGCAGGCGGGGTTCAGTGCAGTGTCAAAAACCATGACCTCGTAAGGTCAAAACATTACCTGAACCCGTTGATCACCTGTCATTACGCCTTGCCGTGCTTGGCGGCGGCCTGGCCCTGTTTCGCGAACGCATCGAGGTTCTGCAGCACGTACATCGCTTTCTTGTAGTCCGGGATGACGTGTTCCGCGTAGTAGTTACCACTGGCCTTGGCAGTACGCAGGCTGGTAATACGGGCGGCAAAAAATTCCATCGCGTTGATTTTGACGTCCGGGTTCTTCTGGTTGCCGACCTTGTCCAGATCGGTGCCCGCACTGATGAACAGGTTGGCCGTCGTTTGATCGATCAATCCCAGGTCGGCCAGGTTTTTACTGACCAGGCCCAATTGGGCGGGGGAGATATCCTGGGAGTTGAAGTCCTTGAACGCAGATTCAAGCTTCAACCGCGTCATGGTTGTGGTATTGAGCGCGGTAGGATCCTTGCCGATCTGCTGCAGAACGGAAGTGGCGTTGACCGAAAGCGCCTTGGCGCCGGAGCCAAGCGTGTTTCCTCCCCCCGACTTGATACTGGTCGAAAGACCAAAGTTTGTCGTAAACGATACAAGAGCCATATCTATTTCCTTATGTTTCCAGCGTTCATAACGGGAGCCGAAATCAGGCGAAAAGGCCGTGAAATCCGGGTTTCCTGAGCGAATACCTGGAAAGCAGCGAGATTTTTTGACCTTGAGTCCAAACGCTTGGCTGTACGAAAGCGACAGCCTAGTCGGTATTCATGCCCTCATTCAAGACCGCGACGCGATCTATGTATCAAAGGGGACACAATTAAACCTACAGGGGTAGCGTTGTGGCTTTATGACAAAAAATCTCTTCCTTGGGCCTTCCTAGGCGGTGGTGTCTACGCGGCTGGCCGCGGCGTTAGCGTTTTTTGCAAAAGCATCCAGATCCTGGAGCACGTGAACGGTGTTGATGTAATCGGGCAGCACCTGATCGGCGTACTTGTTGCCGCCGGTGGTAGCGGTGTTCAGGTTGTTGATGCGTGAAGCGAAGTAATCCAGCGCATTGAACGGGGCGTCAGGGGCCGTGTGATTCCCTGTGGAATCCAGGTCGGTACCGGCTTCAACCATCTGGGTCGCGGTGGTGTCGGAGATCAGGCCGAGGGCAAGCAGGTTTTTGCTGACCAGCCCCAACTGAGCAGGGGTCACGTTGGTCAGATCGAAGTCCTGGAACGTCGACCCGAGACCCTGCGCTTGCATGGATGCTGTATCGAGCGCGTTCGTGTCCGTGCCGATTTGCTGCATCACGACACTGGTGTTCACCGACATGGATTTTGATGCCGCACTGGTCGAACCGGTTGGGCCCGCAATGGTCGTGCCTTTGGCAAGGCCGTCTGTTAACGAGAGGGTTGTCATTTCAAATTCCCTACAGCTTTCAAGTCACACGAAAGGTAAAGGTTCAACCGCTTACGAATTCCTTTCCGGGGCCCCTGCCGGGTTAAAACGGCAGAAATGGACAGGCGGACAACCTAGGTTTGGCAGTGCTGGCGCAATGTAGCCGGGGCCTGGATCGCTTATCAAGCGCAAGGAACATCGCCTACACGGGGGTTATCGGCCAGGGCTATGAAATATTTAGCGCATGATTGACAAGCGGCCGTTACGCGCCCGAGACATCGCTGGGCCTATGTGTTCGCCTCGCGCCACTTAAGCTCGCTGGCCATCAGTACACCACTCGGTTGGGCCGTGAACTGCAAATCAGACCGGTGCACGCAAATGGAAGGACTTTGGAAAAGCGGGATGGAATAGCCCTGTTCGACTTGCCAGCGGTCGAAGCGACGAAAGCCGGCGAAGCGTTTCTGATTGTCTGGTTCAGCCATTAGCGGGTCGAGCCGTGGGGCGATATCGTCGCTCTTGAAAAGGGCGAAACTCATCTGGGGGTGCATCAAAAAGCCAGAGTAAGTGGCCGGATCCCCCGCTGCCGGATTCCAGCCACGCAGTACCGGACCATCCAGACGCCCCTGGTTCTGGTAGGCCAGCAGCATACTCATGGACAGCACCTTCAAATTGGCCTGTACGCCGACCTGCTGCCACATGTACTGAATGGCCAATGCCATTTCCAGATCGTTGGGCAAAGCGCCCTTGGTGGTGTACAGATTGATTTTGAGCGGATGCTGCTGATCGTAGCCCGCGCTGGCGAGCAGGCTACGAGCCGTTAGCGGGTCGTAAGCAATCTTGAAGCCCTCGACATGGCCAGGCATATCGGGGCCGGCTGGCACCCAGATCGGTACGGCATAGCCGGCAAACAGCCCCTGAGAAATGGCCACCTTGTCGATGGCATGGTGAAGGGCCAGACGCACTTCGGTTTGTCGTAGAGCGCCCTGGTTGACCATCTGCAGCAACACGATGGCTGTGCTTGGGGCGATGGTTTGCGTCAGCCCTGGCAAACGTCCCAGGCGTTGGCTCTCGCTGACCGGAAGGTTGACCGTCAGCCCGGCATTGCCTGCTTGCAGCATCGCCGCACGGGCCACCGGGTCGCGGCTGATCAGCACATTGATGCGTCGAATCGCTGGCTCCCCCTGCCAATAGTCGCGATTGGCTTCGAACAGCATACGCACGCCTTGCTCGTACTCCAGTAAGCGATAGGGACCAGAGCCGATAGGTGCAGCAGCAAAACCGGCACTGCCCACCCTCTGGTAATACTGACTGGGTACAAGGTACGACGGCACATCGGCAAGCATCGCCGGGGCGAAAGCCATGGGGTAACTCAGGTGCATGATGGCCCGGTGGCGAGTCCGCAACTCGACTTCTTCCAGACCACCCCAAATACCGGCCAGCAAGGACCCTGGCTCAAGGCGTGCACGTTCCAGCAGCGAGAAACGCAAGTCTTCTGCGTCCAACGGCTGACCATTGTGAAAACGCACGCCCTCTCGCAGTTGCACTTCCAGCTGTCGGCAACTGGAGTCCAGCCAGCGGTACTGAGTGATCACACTGGGGCCCGGGCTCAGGTCTCTGCGCAGAGACAACGGCTGGTCAAATAAACACTTGATCAGGCCCGACTGCAGCGGATTGACGCGCAGGGGGTCCCAACTGCTTATGTCCGTGGGATAGGCAATGCTCAACGGCATGTCCCTCTCATCCGGCGCAGCCGCAGCCAGCCTTGGCATCGTGCCTAAAGCCAGGCAGGCCAGGGTGTGACGCAACAACGTACGACGATCAAGCATGCTCTACCTCATAACGGGCCGCTCGCAGCAGTTGCCGGGTGACCGGATGCCGTGGAGCCGAGAAGACCTTCGCCGTATCGCCAGACTCGACGATACGTCCCTGATCCATGACCATCACGCGGCCGCACAGGTAGCGCACCACGCCCAGGTCATGACTGATGAGCAACAGGGCAATCTTGTGCTCGCGCCTCAGCGCCAACAGCAAATTGAGAATCTGTGCCTGCACCGAGACGTCGAGCCCCGAGACGATTTCGTCGGCTATCAGCAGCTGCGGCAAATTGCACAGCGCACGGCCTATGTTCAGACGCTGCCGTTGCCCTCCAGAAAGTTGCGCAGGGAGCCGCGAAAAGAGCTCCAGTGGCAAACCCACCGCCTGGGCCAACGCCTCGGCACGCGCCTTGCGCTCGGAGCGCAGTACGGCCTGATGATCCAGTGACTGGGTCAACAGCTCGCTCAGGGTGCGGCGAGGATTGAGCGTGGTGCTGGAATTCTGAAAGGTCAGCTGGACAGCTTGCCGACGCCGTTCCCAGGACGCCCGATCAACACCAAGGGGTTCGCCGTTGAGCCAGAGGCGGCCAGTATCCGGAGCTTTCAGGCCCATCAGGATACGAGCCAGGCTAGACTTGCCGCTGCCACTGGGGCCGACCAGGCCGATGAATTCGCCGGGGGCGATGCTGAAATCAATCCCCTGCAACCTCGGTTCCAGACGCCGATTGGGCCATCGCCCCACGCGATCACTTTGGCCCAGATTCTCCACGCGCAGGAAAGGTGGCGCACTACCCAGCAGCCCCAGCGCGTAACGCGCATCCATGCTGGCCGGGCTGGCCGTTACAGCGTTGGCCCATTGACCACCGCAGCAGCGTAACCAACGGCCGTCCGCCTGTTGCTGCAAGGAGGGCGGCTGCTGGCAGGTGGGCCCTGCCTGGCCACAGCGCGGGGCAAAGCGACACCCTTCAAGGCTCGGCAGGCTTTCCATGCTTGGCATCTGCCCGCAAAGGGGTTGCAATGCCTGCCAATCACCTGTCAGGGCCGGACGAGCATTGAGCAGCGCCCGGGTGTAAGGGTGGCCTGGGGCCGAAAGAATTTGTTCCGTGCTCCCGAACTCGACCATGGTCCCCGCGTAAAGCACCAGCAACTGGTCACACAGGTGTGCCGCCAGATCCAGGTCATGGGTGATAAAGAGCACAGCGGTCCCCCGGTCGCGCTGCAGATCACGCAACAGGCTGACAATCTTGAGCTGAGTGGCGGGGTCCAGAGCGGTGGTGGCCTCATCACAGACAATCAGATCAGGCTGACTCGCGAAGGCCATGGCGAGCAACACACGCTGGCACATGCCTCCGGACAACTGATGAGGATACTGGCCCAACACGCGCTCAGGTTGCGCCAGTTGAACGCTACGCAGTGCATCCTGAGCCATGGCCGACCAGGATCCCGGGGCCAGGCCCAGGCGTTCGAAATGCTCATTGAATTGCTGGCTTATGCTCAATACCGGGTTCAGTGCCTGCTGGGCATCCTGGGGCACGAAACAGATGCGCTTGCCCAACAAGTCGCGGTGAGCCGATGCCGGGCAGACCAGCAAATCCTGCCCGGCGAAACTCAGGCTGCCAGCACTGACCCGAAACCCCTCTGGCAAGGCCCGTCCCAGCACCTTGCTCAGCAGACTCTTGCCAGCCCCCGACTCTCCGACAATGCCAAGAATACGGCCCTGCTCCAGGCTGAAATCAATACCCTGCAGGACCTGGGCATGTTCCGTATCGACGCTGAGCCCACGAATTTCGAGCACACGTCCAGGTGCCCCGTGGGCCTTGGCTGCAATCATCTTTCAGGTTCTCTTGAAACGCGACGGGACGAGGTGGTGCGAGCGGCATAACGCAGGCCCGTACCCAGCATGATGCTGGCGAGTATGGCGCTGACCGTGGCGATGATAGGGGGCAATACCAGCCACGGAGCGCTGAACGCATAACCCAGCCCCTGAGCGATCATGGCGCCCCAGGACGCCTCGGCCGGGCCGACTGACATGCCGACAAAGGCCAGAATACTTTCCGCCACAATGGCTGACCCCATCTGCAGGGAGCACAGCACGATCAGGGTCGGCAGTACGCCAGGCAGCAATTCACGGCATAACACCGACAACTGCGAAGCGCCGGCAATTCGCGCGGCCAGCACGTAAGGCTGGTTTGCCAACTGCAGGGTATCGCTGCGTATCACCCGGCAGAAACGCGTCCAGTCCACGAGGATGATTGCCAGCACCACATTGCCCAGGCTGGGGCCCAGTGCAACGATCAACAACATGGCCAGCACCACCGCCGGGAATGCCATCCAGACATCCACCACAAACATGATGCTGCGCTCGATCCAGCCCTTGAAGTAACCGGCCAGCAAGCCCAGCGTGGTGCCAATCACGGCGCTGCCCAGGGCCGCCAGAAATGCCACCAGAACCACCACACGGCTGCCAAACAACAATCGCGAAAACTGGCAGCGCCCCAGCACGTCGGTGCCCAACGGGAAGTGCCAATTCCCCCCGGGTAGCCACGCCACCGGTTGTAAGGTGTGCGCCAAATCCTGCATCTGCGGTGAATGCGGCGCCAGAACGGGGGCGAACAGGGCTATCAACGTCAACATGAGCCAGTAGCCCGACGCCCATTTGACTCGCCAACCGAAGGCGACAGCCACACTCATAGCGACCTCAGGCGAGGATCAAGGTGAACCAGTGCCAGCTCCACACAGGTATTACTGATCAACACCGCCAGGGCATAAACCAGCGCCACTCCCTGGATCATTGGCAAGTCCTGACTGGAGATGGCATCGATCATCAGATTGCCCAGCCCCGGCAGGCCGAAGATGCTCTCCACCAGCAGCGTGCCACCGATCAGCAATCCGCCTTGGACGCCCATCAGGGTGACCACTGGCAGCCAGGCATTGCGCAGGGCGTGATGGACCAGAAGACGCCGCTCCGATAGTCCTCTCAGGCGACCGTAATGCACGTATTCCTGATCGAAGGCCTGGTCCAGGCTCGAATAAAGCACCCTCATCAACGGGGGCGCGATACTCATCGCCAGTGCGGTTGCCGGCAGCAAGAGGTGCGCCGCGGCACTGCCCAGAGCAGCGCCATCACCCGCCAGAACACTGTCGAACAGCAAAAGGCCCGTGCGTGAAGGCACCTGAAATCGAGGGTCGATTTGCCCGTAGAAAGGCAGCATTTTCAACGTGATGCCGAACACGAGGATCAGCACGATGCCCCAGAGATATTCTGGAATAGCCAACGCCAGCCCATTGAGCAGGTCGAGTGCTCCACGCAGGGGCGTGTTTCGCCCATGAAACGCCAGCACCCCACTGGCCACCCCCAAGACAATGCCCAGCAGCAAACCACACCCTACCAACTGCAAGGTAACCGGCAGGGCGTGAAGGATGTGACTGGATACGCTGTCGTCAAACTGAAGGGATTGCCCCAGATCGCCTCGGCTGGCATCCCTGATCCACAACCAGAGCTGCACAAATATGGGTCGATCAAGCCCCAGCGCTTGCCTCATTTGAGTGCTTTGTTCGTGTGTCGCATTGGGGGACAGCAGCATGGCTGCCGGATCCAGCGGCAGCACCCGCAACAACACGAACACCAAAGCCGCGACGGTGATCAGAATCACCGGCAACCTCGCCAGAGGGATAAGACTGCGAGACAGCCCATCGACGGTGCCGCGATAACGTGAAATCTGCATCCAGGGCCTGCCTTGACGACACCGCCATAACCAGAGAGGCCAGATGCGGAGATGAAGTCTCGTTTAACTTTCGTGTGGGAATCTGCAAGAAGCGCGCCGTTGGCAGAGTCTCTGCATGGCGATCAGGGCGGCGTAGATATACCAACTCATGTTCACGACTAACAGTGCAAAACGTGGTGCGGATTTGGACAAGTTTTCTGAAGGTGCTTTGCATAACATGCGCAGCAAGGATGACAAGGCAGCATTTCACAATGTATGCGGAACACGGACGTCGCGTTGCACTTATTGATTCTGTGGACTCCACCTGCCGTTGACATTATTGGGGCGCTTTATATGAAAGTGCCATAAAACGTTCGGTGAAGAAAACATGAAGTACTCCACGCTGACTGGAAAGGGCTCATTGAGCACCGCGTGTATCTCCTTGTTGTGCACTGCGTTCAGCGCGCACGCCGGGGATTTCGTCAATTATCAAAGTTTCGACGCCAGCCTCTATGTGCAAGGCGGGAACAAAGTGGATCCACAAGATACTATTTCGCCGATCTTCGAGGCTTTCGGCGATTACAGCATTGGCGATATGTATGTGTATAGCATTTGGCAAAATGCCCTGAACCACAACTATCAAGGCACCGGCAGCACCTACTATTACAAGTTTGTGCCCCGCTTGAGCATGTCAAAGATCTTCAACACCGACCTGTCCTACGGGATTTTCAAGGACATCAGCTTCGCGCAATGGATAGACCGCACCCAGGGCTACGATTACCAATACATGCCGGGTATCGGTCTTGACTGGAACGTCCCGGGCTTCGCCTGGCTGCGCAGCATGTACTACTTTGAACATAACGAACAACTGGGCTGGAATGACCGTCGCCTTCACATCGACTATGGCTATCCCTTCAGCACTAAATGGGGTGATTTCCGTATTGTCGGTACCTTCGACCAAACATTTGGCGGAAGCGGGCAGGCGAAAACAACCGACTTCAAACCCGAGTTGCATTATGACCTGGGTAAAGCGTTGGGCCAGAAGCCTGGGCACTTGTGGACTGGCTTGATCATTGAACCGATCAAGAACAAATACAAGATACAAAGCACCCGTTACTACGACACCGACCAGGCCAGTTATGGGGTGTCGATTCGCTACAGCTTCTTCTAATTTCAACGGGGGCACGTTGTCGCCTGACGACGCCTGGAGTTTATGTCATGTCCACTCTTTATGATTTGTATTCAGCACGTTATCAATGGACAGTACTTGGGCTGTTCAGCCTGTTGTTCTTTCTCGTTTCTGCGGCGACGTTCACCTCCCTGGGGGTGGTATTGCCGAGCATGATTAAAGAGTTGAGCTGGAGTTGGGCCGATGCAGGCCTGGGCTTCACTTTTCTCGGCCTGGCGTGCGGCTTATCCAGTTATCTGCCAGCCATAGTGATCCGTCGTGTGGGCGTACGCGCAACCCTGTTTCTGGGCACGCTTATCCTGACGGTGGGATTTGCTTCTCTTTATAACGCTCATGGTATTACCGCTTACTTTGTCGGCACGACACTGCTGGGGATCGGCTTCAGCTTTGTGGCCACGGTGCCAGGCACCCACGTGCTGGGCCGGCTGTTCGAGAAGCAGTCCCTGGCTTTCGGCGTGTACTTCACCCTCGGTGGCCTGGGCGGTGTGGTGGGGCCGTGGATCTACTTTCTGGCCGTCAATGTCTGGGGCAGTTGGCGCATGCACTGGGGCCTGTGCGGTGTGCTGCTGGCAGTGGCCGGTGTACTCACCTGCCTTGTACTGCGTGAAGATGAACGAGAGCAGGCCCATGCCGCACACGTTGCCAGGCACAGTCAGTCCCAAGGGAAAGCCGGCATTTATCGTACCGGCGATCAGTGGACCGCTTCGCAAGCTCTGCGCACCTGGCAGTTCTACGTCATCGCCGCGGCGTACACCTCCTTTCTGCTTTGCGGCATCACGGTCAACAGCTTTGCGGTGGCGCACATTACCGATCGCGGTTTCAGCCCTGAAATGGCAGCGGGTCTGCTCAGCGCGCAAGCGTTTCTGAATGCCCTGTCGCGTGTGGTCGGCGGTGCCATCGGCGAAATCTTCGAACCTAAAAAACTTCTCGCGGGCAGCCTGGTACTGCTGATCGCAGGCGTTCTGGCCCTCAGTCTGGGCACTTCCTGGTCGAGCCTTTTGGTGTTCTGCGGCGGAATCGGCATTGGCTACGGCATGACTTTCCTGGCCACCAGCGTGATGTTGTCCAACTACTTCGGTCGTGGTCCTTACCTTGAGCTGTTCTCTGTCATGAACCTGATCTCCACCCTGGCCTGCTTCTCACCGCTGCTGGCGGGTGCGATCAAGGACAGCACAGGCAGCTTCACTACCGCCTTCCTGAGCATTGTCATCGTGCCGATGCTGGTGTTGCTGGCAACCCTGGCGATGCGCCCCCCCAGGCTCGTCCAGCCTGACGCCGCAGCAGTCGTGAACTGAATATTTCCTTGCACCAAACGTAATGGGTAACAGTATGAGTCAAGCAACTAAAGAATTCGGCGTGTTCCTGCCCATCGCCAACGGCGGCTGGATCATATCCACCACGACTCCGACGCTGGATGCCTCTTACCGGCAGAACCGCGAAGCAGCGGTGCTGGCCGATGTTCTAGGCCTGGACTTCATCATGTCCATGGGCAAGTGGAGAGGCTTTGGTGGCGAGACGAACCACTGGGGTACGTCTCTGGAGTCCGTGACCATGATGGCGGCGATCGCAGAAGCCACCAGCCGTGCACGCATCATCGCCACCATGCATGCCGGTCTGCACAACCCCGCTGTCACCGCAAAGATGATCGCTACCCTGGATCAGATCAGTGGCGGACGAGCAGGCCTGAATATCGTCTCCGGCTCATTCAAGGGCGAGTTCACCCAAATGGGGGAATGGGACGCCTCCCTGTCCCATGACCAGCGCTACGCGATGACCGAAGAGTGGACGCGCATGATCAAGCGTCTGTGGAGCGAGCCTCGGGTTACCGAAAAAGGCGAATTCTTCAACCTGGACGATTGTGTCTCCGAGCCCAAACCGGTCTGCACACCGCGGCCTTACCTGGTCTGCGCCGGGCAGTCAGACCGGGGGCTGGGTTTCAGCGTTCGCCATACCGACGCCTGCTTTATCGGCGGCAAGGACGAGGCAGAAACGCGGGAAATCAGTCTGCGAGCCAAGAACATGGCCGCAAGCCAAGGCACAACGATCAAGACATTCTGCATGTCCACTATCATCTGCGCGCCGACCGACGAAGAAGCTCAGGCCTTGGCTGACCAATACCGGAGCGGCCTGGATGTCGGTGCGGTACGGGGCATGCTGAACAGCTTCGGGATCGACACCGAAGGCAAGGGCAACGCCATGGTCGAGCGGGCCAGCAATGCGTTCATGACCCACACCGCCATCGGCAGCCCCGAAACCTGCCGACGCTTGTTGTCGGAGCTGCTGCGTGAATGCGAGCTCGATGGCGTGATGTTGATCTTCCCGGACTATGCCAGTGGCTTGAAGGTATTTGGCGAGCAAATCCTGCCACAACTGCGGGCGGAATTTTCATGAGTCAGATGGCCTTGCATGACTGGTTGGCTGCCGAACGCACAGCGCTGTGTGTCATCGATGCACAAGTCGACTTTATCTCGCCTCAGGGCTGCCTGGGCGTTTTGGGTGTTGATGTAGTGCCTCTGGAGCAGCCGTTGACTCAGGTCCAGGCGCTGCTGGCCAAGGCCCGGTCAACTGGCGTGCCCGTGTACTTTGTCGGTCTGCGCCAGCCCGTTGAGGGCTGCCCGGCCAGTTGGCAGCTGTGGATGGAGCGCACGAACCGAGCGCTGGAAATCAGCAATGGCTTGTGCCGCGAGGGCAGCCCTGGAGCGGAGTTTTATGGCGTCCAGCCCCTTACAGGCGAGACGGTTATCTGGAAACAGCGCTACAGCGCTTTTTATGGCACCGACCTGGCTGCGCAGCTTCGCAACGCCGGAATCGACACCCTGGTAGTTTGCGGTTTCACCACCGAGTGCTGTGTGGACTCGACCGTACGTGATGCGTTCCACCAGGACTTTTCGGTATTCATCGCCAGCGACGCCTGCGGTGCCTACGACCTCGAACAACACCGGCATAGCCTGGATGTATTGGCCGAGAGTTTTGCGATCCGTCTGGACACGGGCGCAATTATCAATGCCTGGAGTACTCCACATGAATAAGCCCGAAGTTGTTCCACTTGCGCTGGTGCGCGCTGCCTGCCCTGCGCCTTATCAAGTGACGGATCAGGAATCGGCTGCGATCAAGGCGGCAATCGACAAAGAGGAACTGACCCACCTGGCACTGACGCTGGGCAACATTCCCAGCCGTTCCGGCCAGGAGCTTGAAGCTGCAGAGTTCGTCCGCGGCTGGATGCAGGAAGAGGGGCTGGCACCTCGTGCGGTGGGCGTTACCCCTCAACGACCTAACATCATCGGCGAATATGGTGGCCGTGGCGTAGGTGCCAACCTGCTGTTCACCGCGCATCTAGATACTGAAAGTCCAACATTTGACCCCGATCTGGACAGATACAAGTACCGCGAAGCCACCGTACAGCGGCCTGACTGGACGCGTTGCTGGCTGGAAAACAATCGCCTGCACGGCTACCCCATCAGTAACGACCGGGGGCCAATGAGCTGCTTTTTGATTGCCGCCAAGGCGCTACGCAAGGCCGGTATCGAACTGGCGGGGCGGCTCTATCTGACCGCCTGCCCGGGAGAGATAGGTCCTGAACCGATCGAGGAACATCGTGGGCTGGATAACCTGGGCAAAGACATTGGCGCCCACTATCTGTTTCATCATGGCGGCGTTGCAGCCGACTATGCGATTGCAGCAGAAGGTACTGACTTTGGCGTGACATGGCAGGGATGTGGCTATGCGCTGGTACGCATCGACCTGCTGGGGGACGGGGCTTTTACACCAATCCTGGAGCATCCCGAAGACCTGCAGCAACACCCCAACCCCATCTATCGCAGCGGCAAGCTGATCGAAGCGTTGCATCGCTGGGGTATTGGCTATGAACTCAGGCATCGCTACGAATCCGCAGGCGGAATCTCGGTGCCCAAGGTACAGATAGATTCGGTCCGGGCGGGCATGCCCCATACCTTCGGTGCCGGGAGCGAGGTTTTTTCTCTCTATCTGGAGTTGGGATTGACGCCCAGGCAGACGCTGGCGCCGATCATTCGCGAGCTGGAAGCGTTGTTGCGAGAGCTGCACATTGGTGAGTTCGCCATACAACCGATGGTGGTCAGACATGGTTTCGAAGCCGATCAACAGGTTGTCGCCCCGCTGGTAGCCGCTATTCACGGCGCTACTCAGAGGGTTCTTGAACAGCCACTGCAATTGGCTCACCCCGTGTATTCGAGCATGTGGCGTGACCACAACGTGTTCAACATGCAGCGCATTCCAGCAGTGACGTGCGGTATGCCCAGGTTCTTGCCAACACCGGAAGACCTTGTGCAAAGCGCCCATATCTATGCACTGACGGCCTTGGCCGTGTGCGGTCGAGTTTGAGGGAAGGTCATGAGCCAATCTACCCGTGTCGATATCGGTGACAACACTGCTGCAGACGATCAGGCCGAGCTTCTCTTGTGGAAGCGCAGCATGGGGCAGTTTGCCTCTGGCGTGACCGTCATCACCACCGTCGATGCCCAAGGCAACCCCCTGGGCACCACCGCCAGCGCCTTCAGCAGCCTGTCATTGCGCCCACGCCTGCTGCTGGTGTGCCTGGATCACAACAGCCGCACCCTCGCAGCCATTCGGCAGCACGGAAGTTTTGCAGTCAATGTGCTGACTGCCGACGCCGCCGAGCTGGCGTTTGTCTTCGGCCGCAAGGGTGATCAGCAATTTGTCGGCATCCCGCACAACTGGGGAGCCCTGGGTTGTCCTCTGCTGGAACAGGTCTGTACTCGCATCGAGTGTCACATCGAGGCCATCCACGAGGGCGGTGACCACAGCATTCTGGTCGGTCGTCCCGAGCGAGTGCAGGTGATGGACGAGGCGATTCCGCTGGTCTATCACGGCGGCCAGTTCATTTCCTGAGCCGCAGATGCGCGTCCAGGCTAATCGCTAGCCTGGACGTCCAGCTGCCTGGCGCGATAGGCCCGAGGCGACACCCCGTACTCAGCGCTGAAAACCCGGCTGAAGTAAGCCTGGTCATTGAAGCCCCAGCGAAAACAGATCTCCGATAACGACAGCCCCGCATTCAGCTGGCTCGCCATGTCACGCTTGCAACGCTCCAGACGTTGGCGTCTGAGGTACTGGTTGAACCCAAGCCCCGCCTCTTTGAAGATCTTCTGGATATAGCGTTCCGAGGTGTGACACTTCTCGGCAATTTTGCCCAGGCTCAATTGTGAGTCGCCCAGACGCAGTTCAATACAGTGGCAGATTTGCTGGAAGTGTTTGGCGTGCGCCGGATCCTTGAAAGTATTGATCGCATTGCGTTCGGACAGGGCCTGAATCAGCAACTCGGTGAGTGCCGTCTCCACGGGGTGGTAGGTGCTGGCATCCAGTGCTTCAAGCTCCACAGCGACAGACACCAGCAACTTGGCCAAAAGGCGGCTGGTCGCCGACTCACCCGAAAAGGTTCCATGGCTGATGGAGAGAGGGTTGAGCAAGCGCCGGTAAAAAAGCGCATGGGGCAACTCCAGGGTCAGCAGGCAGAAATCGTCGTTGAACTCCAGAGAGACTGTGTCGCCCCCGGTGGCGCCATAAAGGATTGTTCCGGCGGCAAGCTCGGTCCGTTGATCGTCGATATGCAGGTAGGCATCGCCTTCGATCACCACGGACAACCAGAGGCTTTCAGTCTGCAGCGGATAATCCCCGACTATCCTTTGGGCGCTACCGGACAGGGTGACGAATTCGATACCCTGCGGAGAAATACTGTAGCTGACCCGCCCCTTCAAGTGCTCAGCGTCGTAATCGTAGACGGTACTCAGATAGACCTGCTGCAAGGCTTGGCGCCAGGTCTCAGCACGTCGGTCCTGGGAGTGATGTACCGCATCCACTGACCAGTTGTTCATAGCGTTCCCCTTTGGATCCGGGCACTGATTCAAGCCCTGCGACCAATAGATAAGCACTAATCAAGCCAGCCACGGCCCACCCAAAAGAAAACCCCCATGACGGGGGTTTTTCAGTGTTGCTTTTTGCTGCTGTGATTTTAGAGAATTAAAACTGTCGCGGGAGCATCACGGTTTTCGCGGCCTGCAGCCTCGTTGAGAGGAATCGCAAAACTGTCGCGACCACCTAAAATGCCGATCCGGACGGATACGATAGCGAATTAAAACTGTCTCAGCCAGTAACGACGCGGCTTTCACGTAGTTTTAACCGCCGCCGGGCCAAGAGTCATCGACGAGGAAAGCGCTGAGGCAGGGAGTTGAACCTGCACATTAACGATGAGGACAGACTACCCCTGCTTGAAAATCCCACCCTAGGGCCTCATTTTGTGAATGAACCAGAGCAGTGGAGATTTTCAAGATGTTAGATTGGTTGAAGCAGCTTCATCCCAGCGAAGTGAAAGCAATCGTTGATAAATTGAATGCCAACGGTCGAGTGACCGATGCTTGTGGAACAGGCATCGGCTCAAAAGTTGTCGAGCGTTGGACGCATGAATGCACCGAATTCCTACAGGAAAACGGCTATGAAGGCGGGAGTCTGACGATCACCACTGAAAAGGCCGATGATAAAAGCATTTTGTACATCCTCCAGTCCTGAAGGCCTCCCTAGAAGCAGAATAGCAACCGACTCGATCAGCCCGACCACCCTTTGGCCGATAACCTGGATGGTCTGAGTGAACTCCAAAATAGTCTCGCATCGTGGCGGACCGACCACGATGGGACATTGCACATCACTCTGTGAGCAGCGAACTTGCTCGCAATAAGGCTAACGCGGCGCCCCTGAAGTCCGTAATGGCCGTATCTCGGGCAGGCGCCCAAAGTTATATGCATCCCAGTGGGACCAACTTCAGGCATGGATAGCGATCATCCACGACCCTCCACTGTGGGTCGATTGCAGCCGATACGGTATGGGTGCATTCGAACCAAGTCGTCATTCGCAGCAGGCAGCTAATGGCCGTAGATACCCCCATCGGGCAGTTCTTATCTAGACATCTGCCTATCTGAAAAATGCCGCTTGACCCTGGGCTACTTGCGGGCAGGAACCTCTTCAAAATCAGCGGCAATCAGATTCGGGCGAAGTGCTTTCAAGCAAGTATGTGGCACGGCCAGCCAGAACAGGTTCCGCGCTCTGGTCACAGCGACATAGCCGATGCGACCTTCCTCGGTAAGGGTGCCGGCCAGCAAGGCGTCAACGTTCGGCTTTTTGGTTACGTACAGAACCGCACCGATAGACTCGCCCTTCACCTGGTGGATGGTTTCCACTCTAATCCCGGGGCCCCGATCTTTCTCCTCTACCGCACCAGTTAGGGGAAGATCCGACAACCCGGTTTTAGCCAGCTTGTTGCCCAGTCTGTCTGCGGCCTTCAACCCAAATTGCCCTTCGGTGGTCGAGAGAAGCTTTTTGAGATTGGTCAGTAATTGGGGATGCCACTCGGTTTTAGCCAAAAGCGTAGATGAAGGTAGCCCGGCCTCAGCGTCGCGGATGAACTCCCACAGCAGTCGTCTAAGCCCAAGCATCCATGCATCCTGCGGGGCACCCTGAAGGTGAGTGCTGAGGCCATGCGGTGGCTTATCCATCAAACCCTCCACCGCTCGGCACACAAGCTTGAAGCAGTCTTGATAGCGGCCTTGCTGGTCTCGGACCAATGCTGCTTTGGTGAAAAGAGCGACCGTACCTTGACCTGGGGGAGCAGCTTTGCCGGATAGCACTGCCGCCCGGTCAGTCCCCCGGCTGAGGATCACCGCATCTTGATATTGCATGCCCAAGTCATCAATTTGCGCTTTGAACGATTCAAAAAGCTTAGGAAGCTCGGAGTCCTTGTACCCGACGAAGTACGCCCCCCGTTTTCAGGCTCCCGATCGGCCTCATCCTCGCGGCCACAGAGTGAATTAGCGATGCTGATGATTGGAGGCAGTGAACGATAATTGCGCGAGAGCTTGTAGTCATTCACCCCCGCACGGTTGTAATAGGTGCCCAGGAATGAACCGTCAGCTCCTGCGAAGCCGTAAATGCCCTGGTTTACGTCACCGATGAGCGAGACATGGACTCCAGCCTTGATGAGCAATTCCAAAATAGCCTGATGCAAGGTGCCCAGGTCCTGGGACTCATCGACCAAAAGCTGCGGATAGCGCGCGCAAGATTGCAGGTTGCCCCACCAACGTTCGGTACACCCAGTACCGACCAAGCTCGTGCGTGTAGGCTCCAATGCGACCCAGGCGTTTGCGCGCCAATGTCGAGAACGTGCTGGACAAGCGTTACTGGAGTTCCGCCGGCGCTTCCGATGACAGCGAACCGGGGTTGACGCTGTCGACACCTCGGACTTATCTGCTGTCGGCGACTGTGGACTTCTGAGCAAGCAAGTTACATCGGCAATTGAATCAGGGCGGTGTGACACCGCCCTGATTGCTTTACACGCGTTACCGATCAAGCGTCGGGGATGCTTTGCAGGTCGCGGATCATCTGCTCGATGACCTGTCCTGCGTGTTCGCCATAGCCATCGGCGTCCATGTCGATCCGCCCTGAAATATGCTCGTTATGCTCATCCAGAGTGATCTCGAAAGCGACCCGGCAGGTATCGTTCGGCAATAGCTGCAGGCTCATCCACTGGTTGTCACCCAGGTCGATGCGACTGCCTTCGCTGCGTGAGTTCCAGGCGTTGAACAACTGGGGAAACGGCAGTTCGAAGCCGGCGGTACGCGTAGACATGCCTTCGGGATACAACGCTGCCGGTTCGATGTGCTGCCGCGTCGCGGCATTGATCACCGCCCGCTGCACCCGCTTGACCACTGTTGCCAGCAGTTCGTCGGGTTCATGCCGGGTACTGACCGGGATGGTATTGGACAACGGCCCCACCACAGTCTGAGCGGCAGCATCCGGGCGATTGGCGAAGGGCACTCCCGTCACCACGGTCGCGACCCCACTGACGGCACTGATTGCCCGTTGATAGATGGCCAGCAACAGCGCAAACGGCGTCACGCGCAAGGTTTTGGCATAGTCCAACACCCGGCTGCGGGCAACGGGGGCGGTGAACTTCAGACTCTGCATGCGCCCCTTGCCGCTTATGTTTTTGCTGCGCACTGCATCAAGTCCGTAGGGGCCTGTTCCCGGGTAGATCTCCAGCTGCTGCGCTGTGCTCACGGGCTGCTCCGGCAGGTGCAGCCCCTGGCAATAGTCGTTCCATTCCGTGCAGGAAACCGGGGGCAGGCCCCGGTAATACCGGGTGATGTCGTCGATCAACAGATCAATCGACGCGCCATCGCAGGTATAGATCCAGAAACCGATCCAGACATGCAGGCCAGCCGCGTCGACCGCCGAGGCGATGCGCAGCCCGGGTTCGCCGGCGTGCCGGGCGCGATAGGCGAGGAAGTCCTGATCGCTTAGCGTGGCCTGCACCTGGCCCAATTGCTCACGCAACGCCTGACGCAATGCCTGCTCAGTGGGGGCTCGGCCGATCAGGTGTTCCTGTTCCAGCTCGAACCGGGCCGCGAGGATTGGATGTCGCGCCAGGGTCTGGGCCACGGCATCGAATACTTGTGCCTGGTCACACTCTGCGCTGAAGTCCAGACGCAGGGCGCCGCAATAGGCGCGCCCTGTCTGGTCAAGCATCGCCCCGGTCCATTTTTCCCGCAGTCCCGCGACGCTGGACAGCGTCGTGAGGGGGCCCTTGAAGGGCGGGATCAGGTAGTTCTGATGCATGACGGTTTCCTAAGGCTGGGGGCTCGACGGGGCTGGCTCGAGCGCCAGGGCATTGCGTCCGGCCCATATCAGCAAGGCGCCCCCGAGCATGGCCAGCGCCGACACGGCGAAGGCGGCCACGAAACCGTTCGCGGCGATGGTCGGCACGCCACTGTTGTCAGAGACCGCCAGCGCCACGGCTGCCAGCAGGGTGACCCCGAAAACCTGGAACAGTTGCTGAAGGGTGGTGGTGATGCCCGACCCTGCACCGGCGTCGGCCTCGCTAAGGTCGCTGGTGGCCAACGACTGGGCGACCGGGGCGACACAGCCGAAGCCGATGGAGGTCACCAGCATCGCCGGAAGCATTCCCAGCCAGTAGCTGTGCAGGGGCACGCCGAAGGCAAACAAGGCGAACCCCAGAGCCGAAATTGCCAGGCCGACCACGGCGGCGGCCTGCGGATTCCAGCGCTGCATGACGAACTGCGAAAGGAAGATCCCAGGGAAGAAACCCAGGCAGAAGGGCAGCCACGCCAGGCCCGTCTGCATCGGCGTCAGGCCGAGATAGTCTTGCAGCAACAGCACGCCCAGATAGAACAGGGCGCCGGAGGTCGCTGCGAGAATAGCGACGATGGCGTAACCAGCCATGCGCGGAGAGCGCGTCATCAGGCGTGCCGGAATAATGCCGTTTTCCGAACGCTTGCAACGACGCAGTACCACCGCGATGCCCAAAACGCCCAGCAGCAGAAGCGCCATGCGCTGGCCAGGAAGATGCTCAATGCCAGAACCCATCACGGCCATGACGGTCGCGGCGACGGCCACGACCAGGATCAGCGCGTTGCCCAGATCCAGAGAGGTGGAACTGCGGTGGCTGAACTTGGGAATCATGACGGCGGCAGCCACGATCAGGAGCATGACAATCGGTACGTTGATCCCGAAGACCCAGCGCCACGAGAGATAGTGCGTCAGTACACCGGAGAGCAATACGCCGATGATCGAGCCCAGGCCGCCCAGTGCTGCCCAGATGCCAAACGCCTTGCCGCGTTCGGGGCCGGAAGGAAACAGCAGTGACACCATTGCCAGTCCGGTGGCTGACGCCAGGGCTTCACCGAGCCCCTGACCGGCACGGCTGATGATCAGCACGGTGGCGTCTTGGGCGAAGGTTGCCAGTAAGGAAAATCCGCCAAAAATCACTACGCCGACCTGAAAGGTGCGGCGCACCCCGAAGGCATCGCCGATCCGTCCGCCCAGCAGCAACAGCGAACCTGCGGTAATGAGGTAGGCATTGACGACCCAGGTCAGGGATCCGTCCGTGAGTCCCAGGTCGTGTTTGATCCGTGGCAGGGCGACGTTCACCACGGTGGCATCCAGCAGCAGAATCAACTGGATGGTCGAGATGACAGCGAGTGCCTGCCATCGTTTTTCGTGCAGCGTTGTGTTGGTTGGTGTGTGCATCATGTTTATCCAATCCTTAGATTTAAAGAGGTATCGACCGGCTTCCGGTCGGCACCCAGGGCTTTCTTCTTGAGCGATCAGCCCATGGCGTGGACGTTGGCCAACGCCAATGAGTTACGGATCATTTTGATCCCGTGGGCGGTGCCGACGCTCTCGGGGTGAAACTGCACGCTTTCGATCGGCCGGGTACGGTGCCGCGCCGCCATGTTGACGCCATCGTCCGAGTACGCCGTGGCCACCAATGGGCTTGATGTTTGCGGCTCGGTGATGGCCAGCGAGTGGTAACGCACCACAGTGACGGCCGACGGTACATCCTGGAAAACGCCGCGGCCGTCATGATGCACCTGGGCGTATTTGCCATGCTGGGTGGTCGGTGCACGGCTGAGCTTCCAGCCGAAATGTTCGCCCAGTGCCTGATGCCCCAGGCAGACACCGAAAATGGCCTGCTGCTCATCCATCGCGCGAATGATCTGCGGGTAGCCATGATCTTCGGGAGTGCCCGGCCCTGGACCCAGAACCAACAACTGCGGTTGCCACTGTCGGTATTGGGCGATCGGATCATCGTTGACGCGAACGACCCGGGTTTCTGCACCCACGGCCGAGTAATACTGCTCGATGACATACACAAAGCTGTCGAAGGCGTCGATCAACATCACTTTCATGCGCAGGCTCCCATCGCTCGGGAAAACGACTTGATCTTCGCTCCCGCTTCATTCCATTCATCCTCGGCCTCGGAGTCAGCGACGACTCCCGCCGCCGACTGCAACACATAGCGTCCGGCGTTGCCGACAATGGTGCGGATCGTCAGTGCCAGCACCGCGCTGTTGGGCCCGGTGATATAGCCGACACAACCGGTGTACAGCCCGCGTGCGGTGCCTTCCAGCTCGGCGATGATTTCCATTGCGCGGACCTTGGGTGCGCCGGTCATGGTTCCCGCCGGGAAATTGGCCACGATCAGATCCCAGACATCGCATTGCTCGCGTACCCTGGTTTCCACAGTGGACACCAGGTGCAGCAAGGACCCGTAAGTGTCCTGCTGCATGAACGAACTCACCTGGACGCCCCCGGGTACCGCGCACCGGGCCAGGTCGTTGCGCGCCAGATCGACGAGCATCAAGTGCTCGGCGGCTTCCTTGGGAATCTTGTCCAGCGGACTGCCGCGCTGATCCTCCCGGCTCATGGTGCCGGCGATGGGCCGGACCTGGGCCACGCCGTCCTGCAGGCGGATCATCAGTTCAGGACTGGATGACACGACATGCAGGTCGGCAAGGTCGAGGTAGTACATGTAGGGCGCCGGATTGACCGTTGCCAGACGCTCGTAAAGATCGACCGGAGCAATCGTCGCGCTGGACACGGCACGCCGGCACAACTGCACCTGATAGATGTCACCGGCGCGGATGTACTCCTTGGCCCTTAAAACGGCGGCACAGAAGTCCTCGCGATCAGTGACGTCCTCGATCACCGCGACTTCAGTGCCGAGTCTTGCAACAGGTGCCGTCACCGGCGGATTGCGCAGCACGGCGAGCAGGGCATCCAGTTGCGCTGCCGCGTTGTCGCCGGCATTTAGTACGTCGATCCGCGCCGGACCTTCGGGAGCTTCGTAGCGGACGACATGCCGATAGACCCGCACCACCACCTCCGGGACATCTGGCTCGATGGCAATCTCCGGCAGGTTTTCGACAAACCGCGCGGCGCTGTAGCCCAGCGCCAGCACCAGCGGAAAGCCCTCCGGCAGGGCCAGCGTCTGGGTGACGCGTCGCAGGCGTTCGCACAGGCTCGCCTGCGAATTGTTCAGCAACTGCTCGCACGCGGCCAGGGCCCACTGGAACGGCGCACCGGTCGACAAGTGCCAGGTGTCGTTGACCAGTTTCAACTCCAACAACAGGTCGATCATGAAGGTGGTCTGGTTGCCATCGACCGGCAGAAAACCCGCACCGGTCTCGAACAATGCCGGGCACGGATACAGCCCCAGCAGGCCTCGCCGCACCTGGGCGAGCGGCGCCGCATCGCTGATTTCGTGGTGCTCCACGCTCCACAGGGGGATGGGTTGTAATGAGCTCACAGGGCGGGCTCCCGTTGATCGCGGATACGTGCGTGCTTCCAGGAAATGTAGGCACCGGTCTCGGTCCTCGGGTCCAGGTTCTGTGCCAGTTGCAATTGGACCGAGGTGCCGAAATGGCCGGCCATCTGCTCCTGTACCTCGGCCAGCGAACGCTCACCGATCCCTGCCACCATCGACACCTCGACATGGTCGCTGCCGTCGCTGGCGGAACAGATCCTGACCTCGTAGCCGGAGACCCACTCGGCCGCCGTCAGCACCGCCGACTCGATCAGAGCCGGGAGTACCTGGCGACCGGCCAGGGTCATCACATCACTCACCCGGCCAAAGACCCGCAGGCAACGCGAACGATTGCCGCATCCGCATTCTTCGGCAGAATGCAGGCGCGCCAGGTCGCCGGTGCGGTAGCGGATCAGCGGTTTGGCGCCGGGTACGAGCATCGTCAGGCACAGCTCGCCGATATCGCCGTCCATCCCGGGCACCGGAAGAATCTCCGCCAGATAGTTGGTCTCGGAAAAGTGCAGGTTGCCGTTCGGGCAACCGGTGGCCACCGCGTGGGCTTCCTGAGAGCCATACAGGCCGTGGGTGCAATGCGCATCCCAGACCCGGGCAATATTGCTCAGCATCTGCGGCGTGCACAGTTCGCCCAACACCATGATCTGCCCAACTGCTGTCGCGCGCGGATCGATCCCCTGACTTACATAGAGGCGGGCCAGGGCCAGCGCGACGGCGGGTGAGCAGATCAGCGAACGTACACCGAGGTCGTTGATCAACTGGGCGGCTTTGACCAGGCCGACCCGAGGGCTTTCCGGCCATAGCCGTACGTAAGGAATGCCCAGATTGCGGCAGACCTCGCCATAGGTATCGCCGAACGCGTAGAGCTCCGACGGCCCCATGATCGCGGTGAGGGCATGAGTGGTGCCGAAGGTCGACTGATACAGGTCGGCAACAGCCTTCTGCACATAGGCGCCGCTGGTTTCGACATCGATCGCCGCGCGCGGGCAGGGGGTTGGCAGCCCGGTGGTCCCGGTGGTCTCGTAGTACACCGCGATCTGGTCGAACGGCAGGCTGCAGACCGAGCGGCCCACGGCGCGCAGGTCGTCCTTAGTGGTGAACGGTACGCCGTCCAGCGCCGGCAAGGCGCTCGGACTGCCCGCTTGCGAGCGCAGGTGATCGGCATAGAACGCCGAGCGTTGCGCGACATAGCGCAAGACTTCCCCGGCCCGTTGCTGCCCGTTGGCCTGCAGCGTCTGCGGCGTCGTGCGTCCATCCAGGTAGGCGTCCACATCATCCAGCCATTGCTGGTGCAGGTTGTCTCTGATCATGACTGGGTCTCCGCGTTTAGGCACTTGGCGAACTCACCGATGGTCTCGGTGAGCATGAGGTCCTCCAGCTCAATGGGCTGTGACAACCTGGAGCCAAGTTCGACCTTGATCTTCATTGCCGACAGCGAGTCGCCGCCCATGTCGAAGAAGTTGTCGTCGGGCAGTACTGGCTGTCCGAGATGCTGGCTGATCACACCAATCACGATGCGCAGGGTGGATTGCGAAGCCTTGCCATTGGGTTCTTTCATGTCATTCCTCATGGTTTCTCGCAGGGCCAGCACATCCACCTTGCCGTTCTTCGACAGGGGCAAGCGGGGCAACGACTGGACAGTTTTCGGCACCATGTACGCGGGCAGCCGTTGGCTCAAGGTCAACGTGATTGCAGGCGCCAGTCCGGGCTCGCCGACATACACCAGGGCAATCTGTTTGGGATGCCCGTCGGGCCCCGGCAGTGCTATCGCACAGGCCCGCGAGACGCCGGCGCAGGACTCGGCGACGCCCTCGATTTCTCCCAGCTCGATGCGCAGACCATTGAGCTTGATCTGGTTGTCGATACGTCCGAGGATCTCGATTTCGCCGTTAGGCAGGTAACGCCCAAGGTCGCCGGTGCGGTACATGCGCCGCCCGCTGCGCGGGTGCTGGACAAAGGCCTTGCCGGTCAGTTCCGGCTGGCCGATGTAGCCACAGGCCAGGGAAACATCGCTCTCAACCAGCATTTCCCCGGGCACCCAATCCGGGCAATCGGTCCAGTCGTCGGCCACGATGTGGTAGGCAGAGTTACGCATGGGCGCGCCGTAGATCACCGAACGCACTCGCTGGCCTTCTTGTTCGTCGATCTCGTGCAGCACCGACCAGTTGGTGGTCTCGGTGGGACCTCCGCAGGAATACAATCGCGCGTTCGGATACAGCGCCCTGGCGCGTGGCAACAGTGGCAGTGGAATCCAGTCGCCCGCCATGACGATGTTGGCCAGCGAATCCACCGCGCAGAAACTCCGTGCAGTTTCCGCAACACTGCACAGCAGGTCCATGATCGCCGGAACACAGGCCCAGAAGGTCACGCCGTGACGCAGCTGGAGTCGTAGCCAGGCATCGGGGTCCGGGCCCGCCGCCTGAGCTGGCACCACCACCGAGCCGCCGTGCAGCAGGGGGCCGAAGATATCGAAGACCGACATGTCGAAATGCAGGGCGGCAGTGGCCAGATGGCGAGTGGAGGCATCCAGGCCAAAGCGCTCGACGACGTCATAAACGTGGTTGACTACTGCGGCCTCTGGGATCTCGACACCCTTGGGATTACCGGTAGAGCCGGAGGTGAAGATCACATACGGCGAGTAGTCCGCAGCCAGAGGTGCGAGAGTCAGCTCCGTGTGCTCGGTAGTCCAGTAATGCAGGTCCTCATCGGTCAGTACCAGCCGCTGGATCTGCTCCGGCAACGGGGTATCGATACCGGCGATAACCGTGTGCACTCCGGCCTGCGACAGCACTGAACGAATACGCTCGGACGGCAGATCGATATCCACCGGCACATAACCGACCCCGGCCAGCAGGCAGCCATAGACAGCCGCGTAGTGGCCGCTGCCCTTGGGCAGGACGATGCCGACAAAACGTTCATCAGGGTTACGGGTGTGTTGGATCATCTTGCTGATCCGTGCTGCGGCCCGGCCGATTTCACCCCAGCTGTAGCTGCGCCGGGTATCGATCACTGCGGTTTCCCCGGCGCGCTCGGCAATCCGTGCCAGTAGCAGGTCACGCAAGTGAACCTGCGGCACGGGGGCCTGAGTCGCGTTTACGGCACGGCGTACGTCAATCTGCGCGGCGGGGCGCAGGTCAAGCCAGGTGCGTTGCCAGATCTCGCTGTCGTCGGCCAGTTGCTGCAGCAATGTGCTGAATGCGCCGAACATCGACTCCACGACTTCGGGACGAATGACCCCGGTGAGGTAATCCCATTTGAAGTACAACGTGCCTTCGGATTCGCGCAGTTGCACATCGAGGGTGACTTGCGGTGTCTGCGAGACGCCGTAAACCTCTGGCCCAAGCAGCGCCGCATCATGGCGTCCTGGGTGCCCGAGCAGGCTGGTGAGGACGATCGGCATCAGTGGCGCGCCGCCACTGCGCCGGACCCGGGCCAGCTCGCGCAGCACCTCGACACCGTTGAACAGGCGATGATCCAGTGCCTGCCATATGGCGCCCTGCAGTTGCTGGCCACGAACCTCGAGGGTGTCGGCGGCCGCGGTTTCATAGGGCACCAGCAAGGTGTTGGTGAAGTCACCGACAACCTGGTCGATATCGACAGTGACGGGCATCCGGTCGGAGACCGGGAAGTTCAGGGTGAAGCGGTCTTCTTCGCCCCAGCAGCGCAACACTTCGCACAAGGCCAGCGCGACCACGCCGGACGGAGAGATGTTGCGCGCCTGCGCCCGGGCCTGCAGTCGCTCCCAGGCATCGACGGCGAGGGTGCCTTCGTGTCGCTCGAAGTGCGACGTGCCGCTGAACTCTCCAGGCTCCAGTTGAGGCAGGCGCGGGGCTGCCGGCAGGTGATTGATCTTCTCCAGCCAGTATTCGCGGTCGGCCTGGTACTGGGCGCTCTTGAGCACTTTTTGCCGATAGGCGACGTAGTCATGGAAGCTGGTCTGCAGCACCGGCAGTTGTGGATCATCTTCCAGATACAGATCGATCAGGTCGGGAATGATCACCTGGAAAATCGACCAGGCGTCGGCGATCAACATGTCGATGCACAGATGCACCCGGCTGGCGCTGGCACTGATGCGACTGATGCGGAACTGGAACAGCGGCCATTGCGTGGTGCCGATTTCTTCGTTGGCCATGCGGTCGCGAACCGCATCGATCTCGCGCTCGATCTGCGCGCCGTCCAGAGCACTGAGATCGACATATTTCACCGCTTGCGTGCCGTCGACGTCGCCGATGCTCTGGCGGCCGCTGGCATCGATGGTCAGGCGCAGCATTGGATGGCGTTGCACTAGCAACCCCACGGCACGGGTGAAACGCTCGCTATCGAGGGCTTGCACTTCCCACTCGAAATACCCCTGGCAGCCGACGCCGCCGTAGTCGTAGAACGAACCACGACCGATCCACAGCGCCTGCTGGCTTTCGTTGAGCTCGAACGGCAGCCATTGCTGCTCTGCCGGTAAGTGCTCGAACGTCGGCAACTGAGTGTTGTGCGAGGCATTGGCCAGGAACACCAGATTCGCCAGAACCGGCTCCTCGAGGAACGCCCCCATTTGCACATGAATGCCATGCTTGCAGGCCAGTTCGCCGACCATGCGCAAGGCGCGCAGGGAATCGCCACCGGCGTCGAAGAAGCTCGCCTCCAGCATGGCTTCGTCACAGAGCGTCCAGGCCAGCCAGCAGTCACGTACCGCGTGGTCTGCCGGGCTCTGCGGGACAAAAACGGTCTGGTTCGCATCGCGCTCGATCGGGCTGACCTGCAACGCGCTGTAGTCCACCTTGCCATTGCGCCCGAGGGGCAGGGCGCCGGTCACGATCTGGCCGGGTTGGGCGGCCGGGTGCAAGCGCGCGGCCAAGTGCTGGCGAACCCGGGCGACCACTTCTTTGGCACCGGGAGCCAGCTCCAGGAACAATGCCAGCGTCGCGCCGAGGTCATTGCTCAAGCAATTGGCCGCGGCCTTCACCACGCCCGGAACTTGCAGCGCGGTGATCTCCAGTTCAGTCAGGTCGACCCGATGGCCGCGGATCTTGACCACGGAGTCGGTACGGCCAAAGATTTCCACGGTGCCATCGACCGCCATGCGCGCCCGGTCGCCGGTGCTGTATTGCAAGGCCGACGTGGCGTCCAGAGTGTTGCCACGAAAGGCTTTCCTGGTGTCCTCGGGATTGACATAGCCCACCGACAGCGTTTCGCCGGTGATGATCAACTCACCGACACAACGGGCCGGCAGTTGTTGGCCATTGCGGTCGACCACGTACATCCGGGCGCCAGGAATCGCGCGGCCTACCGAGGGCAGCAAGGTGCGGCGCGGGGCGCTCAGGTCTTCGATGGAGACTACGGCGGCTTCTGCGGAGCCGTAGACATTGATCACCCGGTAGCCGAGGTCGCTCGGCGGCCATTGCTTGCAGCGTTCACCGGCGATCAGCATGGTGCGCAGACCGGTTCGGGTGCTCGTGGCCCACAATGCTTCGGCAATGGAAGTCATGGCCAGTGTGTGGTTCATGTCGCCTTCAAGCAGCCAGCGTGCCAGCAGGTTGACGTCCTGCAGCACCTGGGGCGCAGGGATGCATACCGTGCCGCCGGCACACAGAACCGGCAGCGGGTCGACTTCGACCATCCCGTAGCCGGGCGACGACAGCCATGAGCCGCGGCTATGCTCGCCAAGTCCGGCCTGCTCGATGACAGCGTCGAGGGTCGCGGCCATCCCCCGATAGGACAGGCAAACGGCTTTGGGCCGTCCGGTACTGCCGGAAGTCCCGGCGATAAAACAGGCTTCATTGGTGCTGTCGACCCACTTGCCGTGCTCCCAATCGACGAGGGTAGGACGGACCTGCACCTTATCGATATCCAGCAGCGGAAAGGTCAGCAGCTCGCGCGCGCGTTCGGTGGTGCTGCCGGCGGTCAACACCGCATGCGGACTGCACTCTTCGATGAAGGCACGGATGCGTTCATCAGGATGCGCCGGGTCGATCAGCACGCAGGTACCGCCCATGCGTTGCACGGCGATGATCGCGGCCAGATGCTGCCAGCCGCGTTCTAGGAACAACGCCAGGCGCGGGCTCGAACGGCGGGAGGTGACGCGCTCGCGTATGTGCTGGACCAATGCCTCGGAGGCGTTCCAGAGTTCGGCGTAAGTCAGGGTGCGATCGCTGTTGTCATCGACGATTGCCGCAGCCGAGGGTTTGCTCTGCACATGCCGGTAAATGCGCTCCACGAGAAACTGGCGCTCGACGGCTTCGGCCGGGGCCGGGCAGCCCGGTTGGAGCGCGGGCGCCGGCAGGGCCTTGGAATCAAGCACACGGGCGCAGGCGAAGGCCACCAACTCCAGCAATTCCAGGCTTACCGCCGGGGTCATGTAATCGCTGCGTACCGACAGTTGGCAGCGGCCCTCGTGCACCAACAGCCAGACCGGTGTTTGCGCCGCTGGCAGGTGCTTGCCATCGCTGATCTCGATATCGGCCCGCAATTGCGGCTCGCCATGGGACGCTTCGGCACTGTTGCGCAATTGCGAGATGTAGTCGCGAGCGTCTTCTGCAAGGTTCAATGTCATGCAATCGACGCTGAGCAGTGACGGCTTGGCGTCATCATGGATTGCCAACGTCAGCCGGCCTTCCGGACTGAGCAGGTAGCCCAGAACCGCGGCGACCGTGACCAGGTCATTCATGGTGGCCGTCAGGCCAGCGGGCAAGACGATCTCTTGCTGTTCTCGGGTGTTGTCCGCTGATTGCCCGGCCTGTGGCTGCGCAAACGCGTCCCACAGGCTGCGCTCACTCCCTGACAGCGATTGTGGCGCTTGGGGTACTGATGTCATGTCGTCCCTCATCTTGTTCATGCTTCCCTGTTTTCACGCTGTGAGTTCGTTTTCGATCTGGTGAATAGCCCCGATCTGCTCCGCCAGAACCGTGGCAGCCTCAAGCACGGCTGCACGTTCCTGGTCAGTCAGTGTCGAGGCATCGACTGCGATGACGCGTTTGCTGCCCTTGGCCGCCGTGTGCCAGGTTGCGGCAGCCCGGCCACCGATGAGCACTACCGGCCGGCCGTTACCGGCCGGGTCGTAGCCGCCGATGCGTTCCAGTTCAAGGCAGTCGCGCTGCCTGGAACCGGGCGCATAGCCCATGACCAACGGGTCCCAGGCCGGCAGAAAGCGGATCTGCTTGCTCGCGGGTTTCTGCTCGCGTTGCAGGAACTGCTCAAGACGCGCTTTCCCGGCCTCGCTATGCCACATCTGATCGGCGACCTGGCAGGCTGCGCAGGCTTGAAGCAGCGTGCGCGCGGTGTCCTTTGAAACCGCGAGCCACCAGGCGAGGTCATTGACCGTGACCGGTCCGTAGTGCTCGACGTAGCGCCCAGCGATGTCACGCAGCAACGAGTCGCGGTCCAGTGGCACACCGTCACCCGGCAACAGGCCTTCGGGTGCAGCCGAATACAGCCAGCGATTCGACCAATGATTGGCCGCCGGTATGCGAACCAACGCGCCGTCATAGGTCGCCACTGACGTCAACGCCCGCGCCTGGGGCGCCGGCAGTTCGAGGGCACTGGCGATGTCTTGCAGACGCACGGCGGCGCCTGTGCTCAAAGTGATCAGCGCCGGCAGCAGGCGTCGGTAATCGTCCAGGCCAAGCCCGACGTCCCGTAGCCGCCACTCGTGGTTGGCCAACGGCAGGCGAGTGGCCGCAAAGACGTTGCCTGCCAGCTCGCCGGGCAGCAGGAACTTGGAGCGCCGCATACCCGGGATACGCAACAACTCGCTGTCGTTTTCTTTCGCCAGTACGCTCTTGCGATCGAGGTTTTGATTGCGTGCCATGACCGCCAGCCAACTGGTGGGCCGCGCCGAATAAACGCCGACATAGGCCTGTGCTATCTGTGCCACCGTTGCTTGTGCCAGACGCTCGAAGTGTTCCGACACCATCCATTCCCGCAGGAGAGTGTCGGTGAGGCCATTGCAGGCAGTTCTAATGCTCATATGATTCTCGATTGGCTCTGAGGCTGCGCTGTTCAGTCGCCGACGACATCGAAGTTGCAACTGCGAGTGGCCTCGACCTGGTACATGTCGGACTTGGTCGGGACGAAGAACTTGCCGTCGTTACCCTCGCGATGGCGTTCCCCAGGCACCGAGACCGGCAGCGCCGGCTGCCCGGTGAGTTGTTCGTAGTCGCGGATCAGACGCGTCATGGACACCATGCGATCGAGCATCCGACGCAGCATCTCCATGCCTTCCTTGTCACCCAGCACTTCGCCTTTCTTGTCGCCCACGAGCATCGCCGGGAAGCCGTAGCCGACCATGATCATGCGGTTGAGCAAGGCGCACTGGAGCATCTGGTTGTAGACCTCGACATGGCCCATGCGCCGACCAGTGACCATGACCCCGGCCACTTTGTTGGTGAGGGTGCGGTCGTGGCGCAGGAACCCGGTGCCGACCCGTTCCAGGAACGCCGACATCAGAGGGGTTGCGCCAAAGCCATGCACGGCACAGGCGAAGATCACGCCATCGCTGGCTTCCATGAGGCGCACGGCGCGCGCGGCGTCATCTTTCTGGGCGCAGGGTTCGTTGCGAAAATTGCAATCACCGCAGGCCCCGCAAGGGTCGATTTTGGCGTTGGCCAATGAGAAAACTTCGAGAATGACATCCTGTTTTTCCAGGTACTCGGCCGCCCACTCCAGCGCCCTGGCATTGTTGCCATCCACCCGTTCCGAGCCATTGATGGCGACATACTTGATCTTGTCCGTCATGGTGCTTCTCTCTCCTTAGAGTTTTACCTGTTCCTGGGCACGACGATCGGCGGACCGTCGTGCCATGCCTCCAGCGCCGCCGGAGACTGTTTTAGCGTGCGAGGTAATCGGCGATCGGATACTTCGCGCAAAGCGCCTCGGCCTCTGCGCAGAATTGCTGGCGCAGGAGCGGATCGAGGGTGAACTCGCTGTCACCGAGCGGAGTCACCTCGTCCAGGATCCGGCAGAGCAGGTCGACGATCTCCCGGCAACCCTGTGGGTCGATATGACGCTGGGCGAGGGCGCCGGTACCGATGCGCAGGCCACTGGTGACGAAGGACGAGCGGGTTTCGCCGGGCACACGGTTCTTGTTGACGACGATTCCACAGTGCTCCAGCGCGGTCTCGGCGATAGCGCCGGTCATCGCTGCACGCAGGCGGATCAGAATGGTGTGATTCTCGCTGCGACCGCCCACCACTTCATAGTCCCGGGCCTGGAATTCGCTGGCCATTACGTCCGCCGCAGTGCGGATGCGCTGCATCTCGGCATCGAACTCAGGGGTCATGGCGTAACCCAGTGCCGCGGCCTTGGCAGCCATCATGTTGACGGCCGGTGCGCCTTGCATCCGCGGGAACACCGCCAGTTCGAGCACGCGGCTGAACGTCGCTTCACGGCCAGGGACTTTTTCGTGGGCGTCACGGCCCGAGAGAATCAGGCCACCACGCGGGCCGGCGAGCTGCTTGTGGGTACAGGTGGTGGTGACGTGCGCAGCGTCGATCGGGCTCGGATGCCGCCCGGTTGCCACCAGACCGGCAATGTGCGAGATGTCGGCCATCAGGATGGCGCCGGCTTCGTCGGCGATCCGGCGGAAGCGCTCGAAATCCACGACTCTGGAGTAGGCCGTGGCACCGCAGATGATCAGTCGCGGCCGATGTTCCAAAGCCAGCCTGCGGACTTCGTCGTAGTCGATCAGGCCTTCCTTGGTGGTGCCATAGCCGATGGCGTTGTAGTAAGTGCCCGAGAACGTCACGGGGCTGCCATGGGTCAGGTGGCCGCCGTTATCCAGAGCCATGCCCAGCAGCGTGTCGCCAGGCTCGAGCAAAGCCGCGAGTACCGAATAGTTGGCGCTGGAAGCCGAGTGCGACTGCACACCGGCGTACTGCGCAGAGAACAGCTCGCGGGCACGCTGGATCGCCAGAGACTCGACCAGGTCGACGTTCTCGCATCCGGCGTGATAGCGGCGTCCGGGCACACCTTCGGCGGTCACGTTGACCAGCACGGAGGACGACGCGGCCAGGGTGCGCGGCTTGACCGCGCAGCAAGAGGCCACCAGAGAGAGCGTGCGTTGCTGGCGAGCGACCTCGGCGTCGAGGATCCGCGCCAGTTCGGCATCATGTTCCTGCAGATCGGCCAGGCCACGCTTGAGCAGATCAGCCTGGGTCAGAAGTGGTTGATGATTGACTGTCATGACTTGCTATCCCTTCCTTTGGTGTTGTGTGCTGCAAAAGACAGCACGGTTTCCTCGACCTCGTGCGCATGGGTACGCACGAAGTAGTGCCCGCCACCGGCGAGGGTGGCGGCTTGGGTGACGTTGATGAACTTGCCCCATTGCGCCAATACGACTTCAGGCTCGGCGGTGGCCGGATCCTCGTCGCCCAGCAGCACCAGTGCCGATACGCCATTGGCCGGGTACTGCGTCAGGTAGCGATAGGCTTCGCAGGCGATCAGGTGGTCTCTTCGACCGCGAGCCAGCATGCTCTCGACCTGGCTGTCGAGCAGTCCGGTGAAGGCCCCCAGCGATCGCAAGTAGTCGGCCCAGATCTGGTCCGAGGTGGTTTCAGCCGCACGAATCGCGGCGTCTGCATCCAGCACCGGGCGCGAGGCGGCCACCACCAGAGCGAGGTGGTTGTGGTGGACGGCCATGCTTGAGGCAATGCACGCGGCGGTCGCCGCGCCTGCGCAGTGGCCATAGATCACCAGATGGGCAGCGCCGATTTCTTCGATGTCGCTGGCAAGGCTGTCGAGCAGACTTTGAAAATCCGCGGCGTTCTCCACCTCGGTATCACCGAAGTCCACGCCGAACACCTGCACATCCGGATTACCTTGAAACAGATTGCGGTAGGCCGTGGCGTCTCCGCCGCCGAAAGGCACCGCAATCACCGCGGTCGAACCCGCGGCTGCTTGCACGTCGCCAAAACAGACCAGACGTGCGGCTTGTCGGGCGGTGGCGCAGACAATGCGTTGAGCAAGACCCGCTGCCGTCGGGTGCTCGAAAAGAGTCACTATGGGCAAATTGCAAGACAGCCGCGACATCACGCGAATCGCGTCAAAGGAGTCGCCGCCGAGGTTGAAGAAGTTGTCCTCGTGGCCGACACTCGGCAGGTTGAGCACCTCGGCAAAAGTGGCGCAGACGCGAGCCACTTCATCAGCCAGAGCGTGTTCATCAAGCTGGATGTTTTCAGTCATTCCATTCACTCCTATCCATAAATACATCAGCGAGTTCATTGAGCAGATTGGTGGCTGCGCTGGCGTTGCAAAACGGTCCCTCGAGTTCCAGGAGCAGTTGCGAAGCGCCGGTACGCCGTATGTCGATGCCGACCGGAAAAGCGGCACTCATCACGTGTGAAGCCGGGATGCCGCGTCGACCGGCACCATTGATGAACAGCTCGGACGCGCGGCAGCAGGCCAGCGCGTGGCGCGCAGCCGGAGAGCGACGGGCGCATGCTTCAAGGCTGATTTGCCCGGGAAGCACAAGCGCTCCAGGGGTCGCCACGGAGCGTGGAACAAGACCCGTCATCATGCCGATGGCATCCTGCTGGTGAGCCTCGCGCCAGTTGTGCGACGAACACAGGGTGTCGCCCTCGGCGATGACACCGGCCCGCTGCAGGCAGCCCAGGAGTTTCGCCACGGGCGGCTTGTCGGCATTGATCGAGGCGATGTCCAGGGTGCGTTGCAGGCTGATGCGCTGCCGTTGGATGTCGAAGGCCAAGCGCCCGGTTTGCAGCAAACGCACGGGGGTCATGGCGTGCGCCGCAGCGGTCAGCTGCGCGCCATCAACTTCCGCGAGCTGTGCTTGTGCCTGGATGTATTCGCCATGGCGTTCGCGCCCTCGACGCATGCACATCAGGGCCGAGTCGATGTCTTCTGTTTGTAGCTGTCGTGCCAGCACCTCAAGGCTATGTTCGTCGGCCAACCCATGATGGATCGAGACCAGGCAGTGCACTCCAGTGCGGGTGGTCAGGCTGCCGGCGGCAAATAGCGCAGTGCCGGATCTGACAGCCAGCTGAACCTTGCGCAAGGCCTCTGGAGCGCCGTCGCCCCCCAGATCGAGCACTTCAAGATACTGGCCAAGCGCTTCGCCCCATCCAGCGATCACCAACTGACGCAAAAGTCCCGAATCCGGATGGATCGCAGTTTTGACCGGTATGACGATGGAAACTTCCTGAGCGACCCCGGCGTAGATGCCTTGGGCGACCATGGCCTTGGCCTCGACACTCAGCCTGGCATCGGCAAGTGCTTGCGTCATGCTCATCTGCTCGGTCGAATCTTTGGTCGAGCGTTCAACTGTTATTTTTGGCATGTCAGATCCTCGACGCACAGGCAGCAGCCTGCGGCGATCTCGATCCATTGGGGAGCACATTCCCGGGCACTCGCATCTCTCCCGTTCAGCGGGAAAGACATAGAACGCGCACAGGTTTTTGTACGACAGACTCAGTCAGTCATGTCGTAAAAATGTGTCGGTGATTTACTGGCTATGAGCGGGCCAATCAATTTCTAAGGCGCACGCTAAGGAGAGAGCCTGACGTCATCTCGGGCACGGCTCTGAGGGTATGGGAGTTATTGCTTACAGCAGTTCGCTCATGGGATGAGGTGCTGAAAGCCGGGGACACAAGCGAGTGCGGCAGGCATCGAGCCACAGTCATGTCGGCAGAGAAAAACATTTAGCCATTCCTTAGCTTTGGTCGAAAAGTGTCGCTTCTTGGCGATCTCAATAATGCATTCTTTGACACGGCTCCAAACTCGTCCTTATGGAGCCAAGGAAACCCCTACGCGTCATGGGGAGTAACCTTAGTCGGAAATGTCGTAACCGCAAGTAAGATTTTTCCGATTATTAAAAATAATTGTCGGACGATCTGGAACTGCGGTTCAGCAATGGAGAACAAACAGGGGTTGTTGTCAGCGCAGTATTGGAGGAGTGGTTCAAGGGTGAAGTGCGCTACGGCCCGGTAACAGGCCGCAGCGCCGAGGTGAGGGGAGAGATAGGGGGAAGGGTTCAGCCGTGAATATGTTCAGCCGCATGCATGGCCAGGTAGGCATCCAGCTTCTTGTCGTTCAAACCCAAGGTGTCGAGAATTTGCGCCATGAAACTGACCGGCGCGCTGCCGGGAGCCGTGACCACACCCTGGTCGGCAACGGCGTACGGTACGTCCTGGTAATAATCTGCTCCGCGATAATGCACCTGCTTCAGGTTGTCAACGGAATTGGAGGTGTGCTGCAAGTGATCCAGCACTCCAGCCTTGGCCAGTACGCGGGTACCGTCACAGATTCCCGCCACGACTATGTTCCTGTCGTGGGCCTCACGGACCAGCGCCTCGATGGCGGGTGCCTTGTTTGTTTTCCAGATCGGGCCTCCCGTCACAATCAGCAAGTCGACATCGTCCAGCCGAATGGCCTCGATGGCCAGGTTGGGGATGATGGTCATGCCTCCGGATGATGTCACTTGCTTGCCACCGGGAGCGGCAAAACAAGTCTCGAAGCCATAGTAGGCGCGGCCCGTGGAGTTGATCAGCGCGGGCTCCCAGTCAGAAAAATTCTCGGTGAGAATAGTAACGGCACGTACCATTTGAGTGTCCTTCTCAAGTTTCCATGATAATCAGCAGCAACCTGCCCAGCAGGGTTGTCCTGGTGGGCATGGCCATCGAGTGTAGACGCCAGCGGGGCTGATGAATGATGTGGCTGAGTATTGGCAGTGTGTGTTTCAACTGACAATGACAGTGATCAACGCGGCGGCATATTCAGGCGTGAAACGTTGAGAGGGTGTTTCGTTACGCTGCGCAGCCCGCCGTTCTTACCTGGGAGACTTAAAGCCAGACGCCCAGGTTCAAACAGGCTCCATTCGGGAAAACTGGCTTCTCAACCACTTATAGAGTTGCGAAACGGCAGGAGAAATCTGCTTGCGGTGCGGACAGACCATGCTTAACGGCGAAGCGTTGCCCGGATGATCCGCCAGCAACACGACCAGTCGCCCGGCGCTCACGTCAGCGCTGACGTCCAGCCTGTTGGCGCCGGCGCCGAATTGACCCAGTTGCCGAGATATCACTGACCCGGGCAGACTCCTCGATAACCACTACTTTTACTGGATTTGTGTTGACTTGAGGGTGGGTTAATCGCACGTCAGCACGTGGGTCAATTCAGCGTTGGCGTTAACACGAACACCTTTTCAGGACCAGACAGTAGGTGCAGGGTGCGGCCGAGCTTTCGAACATGCAGCCTGCAGTTGATAGACCCCTTCGGAGCCTCGTGGGGTATTGCCAAGATGGACGGTACATATTCACCACCCCATTCGAACCGGCTCTGGCGGCTCATTATGAGGTCGAATCTTTCTTGGGTTTTCATCCAATCAATCCAAACACAATGGAAATCGCTCGCAAAGCTCACCTTGGGGATAACAATGTGGTTGCGGGCGAAATCCTTATCCAGCGGGCAGGACACAGAGCGTTAGCTTGTGGATAACGTGCAATTTCCTGTGGATGAGAGGATCCGTGCAAGACTTGACGTCTTACATGCAAGGGATGGACAATGGACGAGTCAGGCTTCTTACTTGACTTGTCCACAGGGGCCCAAGGTCGCTCTTGGGCCCTTGTCTAACCGACTACGGTGCTCTCATTTAGCTATCATTTATCTGAGATTTGTTCGAATACGTCGTACCTTAGGCGCCATCGCCAACTGAAGAGCGCTCCGCTGAGACGCCTTGGATCAGGCATCACTAGCACGGCACGTCCTTCGCTTCCATTTTGGTTAGTTGATTATGTTAACGCCGGAATTTCCTGCCTGACAACCACAACTTTTCGCGTTCGCCTAAATTAACCCGAGACACCAGTTTCCTCCTGCACGAGCGCACACGAAAGTACGATCCTCCCATCTAAGCGGGCAAACAGGACTCGTGTCCGGTCGTCGGTTTGTCAAAGACCGAGCTTCACGCCACGAGGAGGTGATCCCAAGCGGGGCAGCCGAAGGTTAGCAGTGAGAACAAGCAATATATTATTTTCAATATATAAATTCGGATTTATAGACCCGTTAGTGATTTCACAGTTGCTCAACTCGGAACTATTGTAGCTTTCTTTGGGAGCTAGTTCTCGTGTGTCTAAATAACAAGCGACCTGTTTACCTTAATTGGCTAGAGGACGAGTGTTTCTTTAGTCTCTGTAGTAGGCAGCATATTTTTTGGGGCAATCATTCTCCTGGACAAACACTAAAATCTTTATTCGGAACCAATGCAGGACGGTATCCACATGATTTTCCGACTAACTTGGAGCAGTTGAACGAAGACGCGAACTCCGCATGGGGAGGAGCAGAACAAATAATTAATGATCATACCATTGCGCCAATTTTTTTTCCGTTCCAATCTGCCGACCACATTGATCAGTTGCAAGATGCAATGAAAGGCCCAAATCTTGGACCGATTAAGTATAGGCTCGGAATCGTCACTGGTCGGTTCGGAGGAGAACACCCTTTAAAAGCGTGCTACGAGTGCATGGCCTATGATCGTGAAAAACATGGTGTTGCATATTGGCACTTATCCCATCAGTTCCCCGGTGTAACAGTGTGCTTAGAACATAAAATCTTATTGGTAGAGTCGACGGAAAACAGACAATGGTCTAGGCGCTTTAAGTGGCTGCTCCCGACAGAGCCGGCACTGCATAAGCCTAACAAACCTACGCCCCCTCCGATGGTTCTCAGCACCCTAATGGCCGTCTCAAAATCAGTACTAAAGGCCGCAAAACTGGGGTTGTCGTGCCGTTTTGACCCGTCCATCGTCGCCCAGGTATACAAGGAGGCTATTCAAAGCCTAGCAACGTCTAAGTTAGAACGAGAAATTGCGGCTGAGAACTTCGCCCGATACTGCTCACACCTCCATGAGTGCCCTCATTTTTCATCCCTACCTTGCACCAAATTGTGTGCATTAGGGCTCACCTCAAAAATGAGCCGAAAGCCCCGCGGTTACTGTCATCCATTGAAGCACGTAACACTGATTTTGTGGCTATTCGGAAGCGTGGATCTCTTTGTAAAAGCTTACGATCGACTCGCGGCGCAACAGCAAAAATTGAAAAACAACGAGGAAAACATAGAGCAGCCTCCTCTGCTTACCAAAGTAATGACGCTCCGAGTGACATCACCTAAGGGTACGTTAAGGCCTAAGAAACTTTATAAAGAGCTGGAAGATGAAATATTATTAGCCTTGGAAAATGGCACGAAAAAAGCAGCGGCATGTGAAGAATTTTCTATTTCCACTAGCACTTTGAACCGCATACTTCGCTCGCACGCTGAAACTGCTGAAAAAATCACAAATGCAAGGAGACTCCAAGGGCGGAATATGCAACGAGAGACATGGCTAAGTACGGCGGCAGGCCATCCTGACTTAACCATAAGTGAAGTGAGGCGGATCATTCCTAACGTTTATGCCTGGCTCTACAGGAACGACAACGCTTGGCTATTAAGCCAGTCCAGCATGTTGCCAAATGGAAAAAATGGCAATCATGTAAATATTGACTGGAACCTGCGCGACGAGGAACTCTGCACACATATTAAACGAGTATTGCCCGGTACCGAATCCGACCGTGGTCAGCTACGCAAACGGGATGTGTATCAGTTGATTCCTTCTTTATTCTCAGTACTTGAAAGCAGATTTCATTACCCAAAAACGAGGGCGTATCTTTCCAAAATCACGCGCAAGCCTTGATAGCCTGGGTATAAAATGGGTATTTTAACAAGTTAGTATCTCTGATTCACTGACCGGATGTAGGTATTATCTGGCGAAATAGATGAGACTCTTCGCGACCATGCAGATTCACAGGGTAGATCTTACGGTCATCCGCATATTTCCGAAGCGCACAACGCACCTAAAGACATCTAGTAGTAGTGTCTACCAGCTATGTTGACTCTTTCCAGGGACGGGTTAAGCCTTCAGCACACTCCATCACACGAGATAATCGCTGACGCATCGGTAGCCTTCGGCGTCTGCGAGCACTCGACAGGGCAAAACCCAGTCCAAACCGAAGCGTGTTGGTACGAACCCAAAACCTAGGTGGCTTGACCCAACACCTGGTCGACACGAGCAACGAAGCATCGATGGCGGGCGCTCCAGCGCCCAATCGAAAGCGAAACACAGAGGCCTTGCAACGGTCTAGACCTTCGTGGCGGGAGAGACGGCCGGTAGGCATTCATCGCTGGTAGACCATTTGGTCATAGCCTCCAGTTCGCGCTCCGTCAATCGGGGCACAGCAGGAGCGCTCTGTCGGGACCAGCTCACAGTCGGTTGGTAGCCTACGAGATGGGAATCGGCAGGATTACAACAGCGATAGTGCCGCGGTTTTTTGCTCGTACGTACATAATCATCCCAGATCGGGTCAGATTTCCATTCCTCGAAATGTGGCCACGACCATTCAGCGACACCTAGCCGATAATCTTCCTTTATAAAATTCTTTGAACCTAAGTTCGGGAAGCAGTATGTATCCCAGAAAAAATCGATACTTGGAGAATTAGGCTCCAGCATATCGCAGTCATGCGCGAACTCATCAAAAGAATTGTACAATAGCACAGCGAGCTCAACCAAACGATGACGTGATATTTCGCGCCGCCGAGATAGATAGGTACCATCTTTCTCGATGAACTCAAGATAAAGTTTGAATTCCTTGACCAAGTCACTTTCCAGCAGTTGAGTATTACCTTCTGCAATTTTATTGGTTAGCCTATCTCCAAGCACTGCCATTGCCGTGTCATCATTGATATGCCGCTTGGCCAAGCAAAGTCCATCGAAGAAATTGGCGGTGCGCAGTGCCAATGGATCTGCGTTCGGCACAGGCATTGCCTCGCCTAGATGGCGGCCTTCACAGCCGCGCCACATGACGTCCGCCGCATGGCCGCTCCTAGCGAACGGCCTGTCGCAAAACTGGCATCTTGAGAGTAAAACAACGTTATGCTTTGAACACACCGTAACGCAACGATGATTGCGCCGCCAGTAGGAATACCCAAGCTGTAGTTTGTCTTCCTTGGCACAAGTTGGGCAATAAACTCGGCTTTCTATGGTGCCGTTACCATAAAGCGAAGCGCTCACATACCATGACCCAGAATATGAATAATCGAACCTTGATCTTATTATGCTATACCAAGGATAGCCTGAATGGTTATGGATGATTTTGTTGAAACTGTAGCATCCGAGCCAGCCAAGTTTTTTAGCGATCAACGTGACCTCAGTTGAGTTAAAACTGAGGTAATATAAGTCCCTAAGGGATTTGCTATCTGGACTTCGATTATAAATGAAAATATTTCGTTCTGCGTACGAACGTAACGATTCATTCTTCTGAATTCGTAAAAACATCAGGCGCCTCAACGGGGCTGGCACGAAGGAACGGGGTAGGCATGGATCCAATGGGGCAGCAGGAGCCGGGGGTTGCTAGCTTCACCGGCTCCTGCGACAGCTTTAATTATTTTGCGACAGCTTTAATTCTCCAATTTCAGCTGCAAAAAAAACCTGTGGATAACTTATTCCACAGTCACCGACTTCGCCAGGTTACGTGGCTGGTCGACGTCCGTACCCTTGAGTACCGCAACGTAGTACGAGAGCAGTTGTAGCGGGATGGTGTACAGGATCGGCGCCAGCGCATCGACGATATGCGGCATGGCGATAACGTGAGTGCCCTCGCCGTTGGTCATGCCTGCGTTTTCGTCGGCGAAGACGATCAGTTCACCGCCCCGGGCGCGGACTTCCTGCAAGTTGGATTTCAGTTTCTCCAGCAGCTCGTTGTTTGGCGCAACGGTGACTACAGGCATGTCGCTATCCACCAGGGCCAACGGGCCGTGCTTGAGTTCACCGGCCGGGTAGGCTTCGGCGTGGATGTAGGAGATCTCCTTGAGCTTGAGCGAACCTTCCATGGCCACCGGGTATTGCGCGCCACGCCCCAGAAACAGGGTGTGATGCTTCTCGGCGAACAGCTCCGCGACTTTCTCCACCGTGCCGTCCATCGCCAGGGCTTCGCCCAGACGGATCGGCAAGCGGCGCAGTTCTTCGACCAGTTCAGCCTCGACACCTTCGGCCAGCGTACCTTTTACCTGCCCCAGGGCCAGGGTCAGCAACATCAGCGCCACCAGTTGCGTGGTGAACGCCTTGGTCGACGCTACGCCGATTTCCGGGCCGGCCTGGGTCAGCAGGGTCAGGTCGGATTCACGGACCAGCGAGCTGATGCTGACGTTGCAGATCGCAAGGCTCGCCAGGAAGCCCAGCTCCTTGGCGTTGCGCAAGGCTGCGAGGGTGTCGGCGGTTTCACCGGATTGAGAGATGGACACAAACAGCGTGTCTGGCTGCACAACCACGCGGCGATAACGGAACTCGCTGGCGACTTCGACCTGGCACGGAATACCGGCCAGCCCCTCCAGCCAGTAGCGCGCCACCATGCCAGCGTGATAACTGGTGCCACAGGCAACGATCTGCACGTTACGAACCTTGGCGAACAGCTCGGCAGCCTGTGGACCAAATGCCTGGACCAGCACCTGGTTCTGACCCAGACGCCCTTCCAGCGTGCGCTGCACGACTTTTGGTTGCTCGTGGATTTCCTTGAGCATGAAATGCCGGAACATGCCCTTGTCGGCAGCTTCCGCGCCCTCACGGTACTGAACGGCTTCGCGTTCAACCGGCAGGCCGTCGAGGTTCCAGATCTGCACGCTTTCGCGACGAATCTCAGCGATATCGCCTTCTTCCAGGTACATGAAGCGGTCAGTGACCTGACGCAGCGCAAGTTGGTCGGACGCCAGGAAGTTTTCCCCCAGACCCAGACCGATCACCAGCGGGCTGCCACTGCGTGCGGCCAACAGACGATCCGGTTGTTTGGCGCTGATCACTGCCAGACCGTAGGCGCCGTGCAGCTCCTTGACCGTAGCCTTGAGGGCAACCGTCAGGTCTGGCGTGTCCTTGAGCTTGTGGTGCAGCAAGTGAACGATGACTTCGGTGTCGGTCTCGGAAACAAAGACATAGCCCAGTGCCTTGAGGCGTTCACGCAAGGCTTCATGGTTCTCGATGATGCCGTTGTGCACCACCGCCAGTTCATCACTGGAAAAATGCGGGTGGGCATTGAGTTCCGAAGGCGCACCGTGGGTGGCCCAACGGGTGTGGGCAATGCCCAGACGCCCCATCAAGGGTTCGCCCGCCAGCGCCTGTTCCAGCTCGTTGACCTTACCCACACGACGGCGACGCTCAAGCACGCCTGCGTTATTGAAAACAGCTACACCGGCACTGTCATAACCGCGGTACTCAAGACGCTTGAGCCCTTCCAGCAAAATGGCAGTGATGTTGCGCTCAGCAACGGCGCCAACAATTCCACACATGGTTTTCTCCTAGCGAACGGCGGCGCAAATCAAGGTTATGCCGCGGGCCTGAATCTGTTCGCGTGCCTCTACTGGCAGGCGTTCATCAGTAATTAGGGTATGGACGCTGCTCCAGGGCAGCTCCAGATTGGGGATTTTTCGACCGATTTTGTCAGCTTCAACCATGACCACGACTTCACGTGCAACGTCAGCCATGACCCGGCTCAAGCCCAGCAATTCATTGAAGGTCGTAGTACCACGTTCCAGATCGATGCCGTCGGCACCAATGAACAACTGATCAAAGTCGTAGGAGCGCAACACGTTCTCGGCCACCTGCCCCTGAAAGGACTCGGAGTGCGGATCCCATGTGCCGCCCGTCATCAATAGCACCGGCTCGTGCTCCAGCTCGGTCAGCGCCCGGGCAACGTGCAACGAGTTAGTCATGACGACCAGGCCCGGTTGCCTGCCAAGTTCGGGAATCAACGCCGCCGTGGTGCTACCGCTGTCGACGATGATCCGGGCATGCTCGCGAATGCGCTGGACGGCCTCTCGCGCAATCGCCTGTTTGTATCGGGAAACGGGATGTGAGTGGTCGCTGATCAATTCCTGAGGAAGCGTGACAGCTCCGCCATAACGACGCAGCAGCAGGCCATTGCTTTCCAGCGCAGCCAGATCCTTGCGGACGGTCACTTCCGAGGTTTCAAAGCGCTTGGCCAATTCATCGACGCTCACCTCGCCCTGCTCGGAGAGCAAGGACATAATGTTGTGGCGTCGTTGAGGTGTATTGCGTTTCGACATGGAAGCCTTAAGTTTCGTTTCGAAAGATAACGAAAGCAATCAGAACCTATTGGCTTTTAATCGTCAAGTGAAAGACAGTAAAAAAGAGGCTGTGGATAACTATCTGGCCGAAATCCACAGGCCCTTCATTCCACCCAGTTACACGTCTTTCTTGATTTTCACCGGGCGCTTCCAGCCTTCGATGTTGCGCTGACGCTGACGGGCCACGGCCAACTGGCCTGGGGGAACATCCAGATGGATGGTCGAACCGGCAGCAGTGTTGGCGCCGGAAGAGATATCCACAGGCGCTACCAGTGAGTTGTTGGAGCCGATGAAGACATCTTCGCCAATGAGTGTGCGGTGCTTGTTCGCCCCGTCGTAGTTGCAGGTGATGGTGCCGGCGCCAATGTTGCTGCGCGCCCCTATCTCGGCGTCGCCCAGATACGTCAGATGGCCCACCTTGGCGCCCTCACCCAGATGAGCATTCTTGAGCTCGACAAAGTTACCCACATGGGCGCGGGCTTCAAGGACGCTGCCGGGACGCAGACGGGCGAAAGGTCCGGCATCGCTGCCCTCCCCCAGAACCGCGCCGTCAATATGACTGTTCGCCTTGATCACGACACCTTTGCGCAAGGTGCTGTTCCTGATCACGCAATTGGGGCCGATCACCACGTCATCCTCGATGGTCACCTTGCCTTCCAGAATCACGTTGATGTCGATCAACACGTCACGGCCCACGGTGACTTCGCCGCGTACATCGAAACGGGCCGGGTCACGCAAGGTCACGCCCTGCGCCATCAAGCGGCGGGCTTCGCGCAGTTGATAATGACGCTCCAGCTCAGCCAGTTGCCTACGGTCATTGGCGCCCTGGACCTCCATGGCGTCATGGGGCTGCTCGGTGGCTACCACCAGACCGTCCTTCACCGCCATCTCGATGACGTCGGTCAGGTAATACTCACCCTGAACATTGTTGTTCGACAGCCGCCCCAACCAGTCGCCCAGCTGTTTGCCAGGCACCGCCAGAATACCGGTGTTGCCTTCCTTGATTGCCCGTTGCGTCTCGGTGGCATCCTTGTGCTCGACGATGGCGCAGACGCGGTGTTGCGCGTCCCGCACGATACGGCCATACCCGGTTGGGTCATCCAGCGTCACGGTCAACAGCCCCAATTGCTGAGGCCCGACCTGCTTGAGCAACCGTTGCAGGGTCTCGACTTCGATCAGTGGCACGTCGCCGTAAAGGATGAGCACCGTCTCGGCGGTCAGCTCTGGCACCGCCTGGGCAACGGCATGGCCAGTCCCCAGCTGCTTGTCCTGCAGCACGAAGTTCAAGTCATCGGCGGCCAGGCGTTCACGGACCACTTCTGCTCCGTGACCGATCACCACATGGATGCGCTGTGGATTAAGTTGGCGGGCGCTGTGGATAACATGACCCAGCATGGAGTCACCAGCCACTGGGTGCAGAACCTTGGGTAAGGCCGAACGCATGCGGGTGCCTTGGCCTGCGGCGAGAATAACGATATCGAGAGACATGAGGGATACCAACCAAGCGCGCCTCGGGCCAGGTTTAGGCCGGGCTGATTCTGAAAAAAGAAAAAGGGTAGCCGAGGCTACCCTTTTACTCAATCGCGCAGAAGGCTCGCGGGCTTAGCCGCCAAACTTCTTGCGAATCTGCTGAACGGTGCGCAGCTGAGCTGCAGCCTCGGCCAGACGTGCGGCAGCGGAGCCGTAGTCGAAATCCGCGCCTTTTTCGTTCAGGGCCTTCTCGGCAGCCTTTACGGCTTCCTGAGCAGAGGCTTCGTCCAGGTCGGCAGCGCGCTGCACGGTGTCGGCAAGCACCTTGACCATGTTCGGCTGAACCTCGAGGTAACCACCGGAGATGTAGAACACCTCGGCTTCCCCACCCTGTTTGATCAGGCGGATAGGACCTGGTTTGAGTTCAGTGATCAGCGGAGCGTGACCCAGAGCGATACCAAGATCACCCAGGCTGCCGTGCGCAATCACCATCTCGACCAGACCGGAGAAAATTTCCCCTTCCGCGCTGACTATATCGCAATGGACTGTCATAGCCATCTGCTTGCCTCAACCTGATAGACGCCCGTTGCCGGGCGTCGGGATTACAGTTTCTTGGCTTTCTCGATCGCTTCTTCGATGCCGCCGACCATGTAGAACGCTTGTTCTGGCAGGTGGTCGTAGTCACCGTTGAGGATGCCTTTGAAGCCAGCAATGGTGTCTTTCA